>Ga0315288_10000766_pt1 | contig 40882 bp, 35 predicted proteins | sample YL17G11_20_MG_FD_203454 | JGI IMG/M metagenome (GOLD analysis project Ga0315288, IMG submission 203454) | Sediment microbial communities from Yellowstone Lake, YNP, Wyoming, USA - YL17G11_20 | ecosystem: Environmental > Aquatic > Freshwater > Lake > Sediment | place: USA: Wyoming | collected...
CGCGACCGCGGGCTGGTAGCGCACGAGGAACTCGCGCACGATGGCGGGATCGGTTTCGTTCAGCGCCGTGATCAGCTCGAAGATCATCGTGTAGGTGACGATCCTGTCGCCGGCGAGCGCGCCGGCATGGGCGCCGCGGGACAGGCGGGAGATGAAGGGAACGGGCGAGTCCTCGGCGCCGTCCCAGCGGGCGACCAGGGCGAGGTACTGGTCGACGATCTCGGGCAGGATCAGCAGGCCCATCTTCTTCGCCTGCTGGGGCTTGAGGAACATGATGTACAGCAGGGAGTCCACGGGAGCGAAGCGCAGCCACTGCTCGATCGAGATTCCGTTGCCGATCTTCTTCGAGATCTTCTTGCCCTTCTCGTCGAGGAACAGCTCGTACTTGAACAGCTCGGGCGGCTCGCCGCCGAGGACCTTCACGATCTTGGAGGACAAGCGCGCGGAGTCCAGCAGGTCCTCGCCGTGCATCTCGTAGTCGATGCCGAGGGAGTACCAGCGCAGGGCCCAATCCACCTTCCAGCCCACCTTGCACCCGCCGCCGAGCACGCTCGCCGTGCCGTGGTGGCCGCAGGCCTCGTACTTGCCGGGCACCGAGGCGTCGCACGCGTAGCTCACCGTGTACGCGGCGGCGTCGACGCCGGTCACCCGGGTGGAGTAGACCCGGCCGCACTTCTGGCAGATGGGGAAGAACGGGCTCCACGCCTCCCGCTTCTCCTCGGCGATCGTGGCCTTGAACAGGTCGCTGACGGCCGCGTAGTTGTCCATGACCCTGCGCAGGCCCTCGTCGAAGACGCCGGATGCGTACTGCTCCGTTGACGAGGCGAAGGTGCACTGGAAGCCGAAGGAGTCGAGGAACTCGCGCAGCTTCCCGTTCATGTAGTGCGCGAAGGACGGCGCCTCGCCGAAGGGGTCGGGGATCGCGGTGAGGGGCTTGCCCAGGTGGGCCTTCAGCATTTCGGCGTTGGGCAGGTTCTTCGGCACCTCGCGCAGCCCGTCCATGTCGTCGGAGAACGCAATGATGCGCGACTCGAGCTCGGGGGCAATAGTCCGCAGGGCCTGAAGGACGAAGGAGGTGCGGGCCACCTCGCCGAAGGTCCCGATGTGGGGGAGGCCCGAGGGGCCGTAGCCCGTCTCGGCGGTGATCGTCTTTCGGCCCATCTTCGTTGCGCGCGCGAGGATGCGCTCAGCCTCGACGTACGGCCATTCCTTGTAGTTCATCTGGCCTTCCGTAGTAGCTTTTTCGGCCGCGGGAGTCAAGGAAGCCGGCGCCGGCTTACGTCTGAAGGGCCGAGATGGCCTTGAACGAACCGCTTGAGTCCAGCGCTTCGTAGAGCCTGCAGTACGTGCGGTACAGCTCCTCGTAGACCTTCACGTTCACGGCGAGCGGCTCGTAGGTCTTGTCGATCCTGACCATCCTGTCGGCGCCCTCTTCTATCGAGGAGAACACGCCCGCTCCGACGCCGCCGAGGATTGCGGCGCCCAGGACCGTGGCATCGGGGATCTTCAGAGTCTGCACGGGCCTGCCGTACACGTCGGCCTGGATCTGGTTCCACAGCTGCGAGCGCGTGGGGCCGCCGAGGATGCGCACCTTCTCGACCGTCACCCCCGCCTTCACCATGGCCTGGATCATGTCCATCATGTCGAGGGTGATCCCCTCCATGAAGGCCCGGGCCAGACAGCCCCGGGTGTGGGCGAAGGTGAGTCCCGCCAGGACGCCGCGCGCATCCGAGTTGTACCGCGGCGTGGCGGCGCTCGCCAGGTAGGGCAGGAAGACCAGTCCCCGGGAGCCCGCGGGCGCGGCGGCGGCCTCCTCGTTGATGAGGTCGAACGGGTCCTTTCCCGTGGCGCCGGCGAAGGCCTTCTCAAGCGCGGCCAGCTCGTCGCGGAACCAGCGGTACACGCCGGCAGCGGCGGCCTGGTAACCCTCCAGGAGCCATCGGCCCTTGATGGTGTGGTTGGTGACCATGATGCGGCCGTGGGGGTCGCGGAAGGGCTCGGCGAGGAAGGCGTTCACGGCTCCCGCCGTTCCCATCGAGATGGAGACGAGGCCGCTGCGGGTGACCCCCGCGCCGAGAGAGCCCGCGGACTGGTCCCCCGCGCCGATCGCGATGGGCGTGCCGGGCGCGAAGCCGCTCCTGGCTGCCGCCTCGCGGGAGACCTTCCCGACGACTGTGCCCGACGCCTCGGGAACGGGGAGGATCTCGCGGGGGATGTCGAATGTTTTGAGCAGGCCGTCGTCCCACTTGAAGCCGATCGTGTCGTAGCAGCCGAAGAACCCCGCGTCGTTCATGTCGACGTAATAGTCCTCGACGCCGAGGGCGCGCAGGAAGTAGTCGTGCATCTGCACGATGCGCCGGGTCTTTTTCCATACCTCCGGCTCGTTCTTCCGCACCCACATCATCTTCGAAAGGAGCCACGTTGTGCTGTTGGGGAAACCCGTCGTGCGGTAGTAGGCAGCCTGGTCGACCCGGGAGGCGATCTCCTTCACCTCCGCGGGGGTCCGGTTGTCCTGCCAGGAGATCATGGGCCGAAGCATCGCGCCCTTCTCGTCGAGGAAGATGCCGCAGCAGCGCTGGGCCGAGATCGAGACCGAGGCGATGTCGGCGGGGGCGACCCCGGACTTTCGGATCGCCTCGGCAGCCGACTTCATCGTCGCCTCCACGACGAGGTTCGCATCCTGCTCCACCCAGTTGGGCCGGGGATAGGTGCAGGGGTACTCATTGTACGCGCTGGCGAGGGGGGCGCCGGTGAGGTCAAAAACGATCGCCTTCGCTCCCGTGGTCCCGATGTCGATGCCGGCAAGATACTTGGATTTCACGGCTTGCTGCATGATGCCCATTATCCGAGTATTCGGATTTTCTGTCAAGAAAACTTGTCCTTTCAACAGGAACGAGAGCGGTTGGACCCGGCTTCTCGCGAATTGTCAAATATGTCAATCGCATAGTTGACTATTCAATCAGGTATGGTATGATCTGCGGGTCACATCCCGAGGAAGGAGAACGGACAGATGATAAGCTTCGATTTCCACGTGCCGACGCACGTCTACTTCGGCGCCGGGAGCGTCCAGAAGGTGAAGGACCTCGCCCGGTCTCTCGGGAAGAATGCCCTCCTCCTCGCTGCCCGCGACAGCATGAGACAGTCCGGAGCGCTGGCGAAGGTGGAGAAGCTTCTGAGAGAGGGCGGCGTGCAGGTCGTGACCCTCGACGACGTCGATCCCAACCCCACCGACGCGGCGATCAACAGGCAGACAGCCGTCTTCAAGAAGGAGAAGTGCGATTTCACCGTCGGCCTGGGCGGCGGAAGCTCCATGGACTCCGCGAAGGCAGTCGCTTTCCTCGCGGCAAACGGCGATGACATCCGCGAGTTTCTCGCGGGCGGGAAGAACCCCGGCCTGCAGGGCGTGCGCGACGCGTACCCCATCATGGCCATCACGACGACGGCGGGGACCGGTTCCGAGACCACGCCCTGGTGGGTCGTCACGAACACCAGCCGGCACGAGAAGCCGGGTACGGGCAATGACAGCACGATGGCGAAGGTGGCGATCGTGGACCCCGAGCTGATGCTCTCCGTACCCCCCGCCGTGACCCGGTCCACCGGCATCGACGTGCTGTTCCACGCCATGGAGGCCTTTCTCGCGAAGACCGCCACTCCCTTCACCGACCTGCTCTGCCGCGAGGCGATGGCGATCGCCGTGAAGTGGCTGGGCAAGGCCATCGAGAACGGGAAGGACATCGAGGCGCGCAGCCAGATGGCCTTCGCGAACACGATCGCCGGCATCGCGATCGGAGAGGGAAAGTCCAGCACCGTGGCCATCCATTCCCTCGGCCACAGCATCGGGGGCCAGACCAACGCTGCCCACGGCCTCACCATGGCGGCGGTCGGTCCCGCCTATATCCGCTGGTCGTGGAAAGCGGACATCGCGCGCTACGCCGAGGTCGCCCGGATCTTCGGCGCCGACCCGTCGCTCCCCGCCGAGACCCTGGCCGCGAAGTGCGCGGACTCCCTCGTCGCCGTGCTGGAGAAGTTCGGCTGCCGCGTGACGATGCGGGACCTCGGCGTGAAGGAGAGCATGATCGAGGCGATGACCGACTCGGCGTTCTTCTCGATGAAGGGCTGCCTCGACTGCAGCCTCGTGGAGCTCTCGCGGGACGACGTGGTCCGGCTGTACAGGGAATCGCTGTAAGGTGGCCACGCAGAAGGGCGCGGGCGAGGACAAGTACTCCATTCCCAGCCTCGAGCGAGCCATACGGATCATCGAGTACCTCGCGGGGGAGAGCGTGCACCGCAACGTCACCGAGATCTCGAAGTCACTCGGCCTGCCGAAGAACAGCGTGTTCCGCATCGCGCGGACCCTGCTGGGCTTCGGCTATCTCGAGGAGGAGGGCAAGGCGTTTCTCCTCAGCTCGAAGTTCTTCGCCCTCGCGTACAAGGGCCTTCGCGCGAGCAACCTGTTCCTGCAGTCGCGCGACGTGATGGAGAAGCTGCGCGAGGAGGTGAACGAGACGATCATGCTGGGGAGCCTGCACGGCACCTCGATCACGATCCTCGAAGTGCTCCCCCCCTTCGAGTACATCCGTTTCCAGATCGAGCCCGGCCACCAGGTTCCCATCCACGCCTCCGCTCCGGGCAAGGCGATCCTCGCCTTCTCGGCCGCGAAGAAGCAGGAGGAGCTGCTCGACCACATGTCCTTCACCCGCTACACGGACAAGACCATCCCGAGCAAGCAGGCCATGCGAGAAGAGATCGCGCAGATCCTCGCCGACGGCTACGCGGTGGACCAGGGCGAGGAGGTCAAGAACATCCACTGCATCGCCAGCCCCATCTTCGACTACCGGGGAAACCCTGTGGCGTCGATCTGGGCCTCGGGGCCCTGGTTCCGCCTCGTGCCGGAAAAGTTCCCCGCCGTGGGGAAGATCGTCCTGGAGCACGCGCTTCTCATCTCCAAGAAGCTGGGGTTCGCGCCGGAGTTCTCGCCGTTCTTCGGGGAAAAAGGTCTGAGCTGATCGAGCAGGCCAGCTCCACTCACCTCGGGGGGATCACCCCCAGTACGACCGCATGATCCCCAGCTTCTTCTTGTGCTGCCCTTCCTCCGCAATGATCCGATCGAGGTCGGCCGCCTGCTCCGGGGCGGCCTTGCCAGACCGAAGCGTGGTGTAGAAGTCGATGGTCTTCTCCTCCAGCGCCACGCCGAACGCGAGGGTCTTGTCCGCGTCCGAAACGTCCCCCGACGCATAGATCTTCTCCATCGGTTCCAGGAATTCCCGGTCCAGGAGGTTCCGCAGAGCGGGACTCACCTTTCCCTTCGGGGTGAGTCCCCTCTTTCGCAGCTGCTCGAGGAAGAAGGACTTGTGCGTCGCCTCCTCGTCCCGCAGGAACTTCAGCTCGTTTTTCACCTGCGGCTTTGTGGACCGCGCGATGAGCCGGGCGTAGAAGTCGAAGCCGCCCTGCTCGACGATCGCGGCCATCTCGAAGAGGTCCTCTGCCGCGAACTCCCCGACGTTCCATCCGCCGCCCATGGCACCCCTCCTACCGCTTGCGCGCCGCGAGGGCTTTCTCGATCGCGAGCACCCCCTCGTTCGCGTCCTTGCCGAACAGGTCGACCCCGTTGCGCTTTGCGAAGTCCTCCGTGACGGGCGCGCCGCCGACGATCGTGATCACCCGGTCGCGCAGCCCCGCCTTCTTGAGGGCATCCATCTGGTCCGGCATGCCGCCAAGGGTGGTGGTGAGCAGCCCCGAGTAGCCGACCACGTCCGGGGAGTGCTTCCTGATCGCGTCCACGAATTTCTCCGGAGCGTTGTCGATCCCGATGTCCACCACCTGGAAGCCGTTGCCCTCCAGGAGCGCCCTCACGATGTTCTTGCCGATGTCGTGGAGGTCCCCCTTGATGGTGCCGATGAGCACCGTGCCCTTCTTGGCCACGTCGGCGCGGCCCGCGAGCAGGGGGCTGAGGACCTTCATCGCCTCCCGCATGGCGTTGGAGGCCATGATGAGCTCGGGGAGGAACATGTCCCCGCGGGAGAAGTTCGTTCCCACCGCCTTGATGGCCGGGGTGAGGGCCTCCCCGATGATCACGAGCGGGTCGATCTTCTCGTTCAGGGCCGCCTCCACGCTGGCCCGCAACTCCTTCTGGCTTCCCCTGTACACGTGCTCGAAGATCCTCTTCAGCGCGGGGGAGGAGATCTTCCCCGTGTAGTCCGCCTCCTTGGCCCTGATCCGGCCGGCAGCGGGCTTCTCCTTGGCCGCGACGGGGGCGGAGACCGCCCAGGATTTTTCGTCATACACGCCGTAGCGGTGGATGGCGTTGAGCATCGCGATGAAGTTCTCGTGGGGCACGTAGTTGACGATGCTGTGGCTGGAGCCGCACACGTAGCCGCCGCCTGGCTTCATGGCGTCCATGTGGGCCTTCACGTCCTTCTCCACGTCCGCGGGTGTGCCGTGGGACAGGGGGAACTCGATGTCGATGTTGCCGGCGAAGCAGACCGAGCTTCCGAACCTCTTCTTGATCTCCCGGTAGTCGCAGCCGTACGGGTCCACGGGGTGCACGCAGTCCACCCCCATGTCGAGGAGCATCGGGATCAGGTCGTCCACCCTGCCGTCGGAGTGGAACATCACGGGCTTGCCCGCGCTCACCGCCGGCGCGCAGATCCTCTTCATCCGCCCGGCCCATATCTCCCGCATGAGCGGGGGCGGCAGGAACAGCCCGGTCTTGAACGCCACGTCGTCCGCGGGCCAGATGAAGTCCACGCCGTTTTTGATTGCGGCGGCGCAGAACTTCACGCACCACTCCGCGCTGATCTCCAGGAGCTCCTCCAGGAAGTCCCGGTCCTCGACCACTATCTTCATGGTGTCCTCCAGGCCGATGACGAACTCGTAGAGGGTCTGGAAGAAGGCGCCGAACAGGACGCAGAAGCCGATCTTCGTCCCGGAGCGGTCCAGGGCCTGGCGGTACTCCCGCACGAAGACCATCTTGGCCTCGATGTCCGCCTCGTCAGGGAGGACGACGAGCCTCTGGAAGTCGGCGCGGGTCTTGATGCTCCTGTCCGCCACCAGCCCGCCCACCGAGCCGTCGGGCTTCCGCTTCTTGAAGGGGGTCCAGATCGCTTCCACGATGACGGCGTCCTGGCCGATCATCTTGCACAGCTCGATGTAGTCGTCGGGCTTCATGGGGCGCGCGCCCTCGCCCTCCGATACGCCCTTGGCGGGGTCCCCGCCGTACGAGAGGGTGTTCCCGCCGAAGCGGCCCAGCAGCTTCTGCACGTGCTGGTCCTCGATGAGAACTTCGAAGTTCGGGACCCTGTCCACCTTCTTCCTCTTGAAGGCGGCGAACAGGCGCTGGATGTCCGGTTGGCCGATGTACGACTCGAGTTTCATGCGTTTCCTCCTCCTGGCTCCCTTTCAGTCTATGTGGAAGACCTCGGCGATCTCCTCCACGTCCGCTCCCACCTTCTGCGGGTCCTTCTTGACGAAGAACCTGTCCATGGCGTTCTGCCAGCGGGCGTTCACCTCGGTCCTGGCGAGGCGGGCGAAGCATGCCGCGGGGTCCTCCGCCTCGAGGTACGCGAAGAGCGTTCCGTCCGGGCGGAAGTAGATGGAGTAGTTCCTGATGCCGCTTTCCGTGATGGCCGCTGCCATGTCGGGCCAGATCTCGTCGTGGGCCTTCTCGTACTCGGCTCGGAGCTCCGGCTTGATCCTCATGATGAACGCGTACCTCTTCATCTCTTCCTCCCTGATCTGCGGCCGATGCTACCACGGGGGGAGCGGCGCGGCAAATGGAGAAAGTGACTTCGCGCCTAGGGATTAATGCCACTTGGATGGCGGGTGGCCTGTCTTCTTCTTGAACAGGTGGGAGAAGTAGTACGGGTCGTCGAAGGAGAGCATGTAGGCGATCTCCTTCACCGAGTACTGGCGCTGCAGGAGCAGTTCCTTGGCCCGGCTGATCTTCAGGTCCAGGAAGTATTGGTACGGGGAAAGCCCGGTGTACTTCTTGAACAGCTGCCGGAACCGGGAGTAGCCCATGCCGAGCGACTGGGCGAGCCAGCCGATGTCGAGGTGGGTCGCCACGTTGTCCGCGAGGAGGAACTTCGCTTTCTCCACGAGACGTTCGTTGGCTGAATCAGGCCCGAACTGCTGGGTGAGGCTGGAGACGTGCGCCAGCAGGTGCCCGATGAGGGAGCCGAGGATCTGCTGGTGTCCGGGCGTCTCGGAGCGGGCGCAGTCGAACACCTCCTGGTAGATCTCGAGGATCGAGTCGTGCAGCCCGATGGACAGGACCGGGGTGTCCGGCGAGAAGAACCCGTTGTCCACGAGGGCCTTGGGGTACTCTCCCTTGAACCCCACCCAGTACTCGTCCCAGCCCGTTTCCTGGTCGGGGGAGTACCAGTGCCACACCTCCGGAAACAGCATGAAGAGGCAGCCGGGAGTCACGGGGAAGGTGCGGTCACCCTCGGTCTTGAAGAGCCCGTTCCCCCGGGTGATGTACACCAGGGCGTACTCGTCGTAGATTCTTCCCATCTCCCAGTTGAAGAGGTACTTGGGAGGGTGCGCCCCCGGGTCCACCGGGTAGCTCGCCCCGGGAGGGACCTTGCAGCAGCCCGCTGTCGTGCAGTAGATCTGCCATCGCACGTCCCGTGCGGTGACGGTGAGGTATTTCGCGAATTGGCTGTTCTCGGCGGGCATGCGCCGGGATTGTAACCCAGGCGGGATGTTCTGAGAAGTTTCGCCGCCGGGGCTTAGCTCCCCCGGCGGTCGATCATCCCGTTCAGCTTCTCCCTGTAGTAGCGGAACTCGTTCCAGTGCACCTCGGGCGGGATCAGGTGGTCCCCGAAGGGCACGTAGCCCCCCGTCTCCAGAACCGCCTCCGCGGGCTGCAGGACCTCGTCGATCCGCGCCCTGCCCTTGGGGAACTCGGACTTCGGAATGCCGCCCATCAGCTGCAGCTTCGGGAAGAGTTTGCGCACCTTCACGATGTCCACTCCGCAGCTCGCCTCCATGGGATACATCCCGGTCACCCCGCCCTCCAGGAACAGCGGGATGAGGTCCGTGCACTCCCCGTCGGTGTCCACGAAGATCACCTTCACGCCGTGCTCCTTGAGGAAGCCGGTGATCCTCTTGTAGTAGGGCACCATGAACTCCCGGATCATGGCGGGGGAGACCATGGAGCCGCTCCCCGCGGAGATGTCCTCCCAGAACACGAACATGTCGACGCTGGTCTGGGACAGGACCTCGGCGTACACCGCCAGCCACACCTCCGTGAAGGTCTTCTGGATGTCGTGGATGAGTTTCGGGTCGTCCGCGTAGTTGTAGAACAGATGCTCGTACCCCATGAGGTGGGCGAGGGTCCCGAAGTACCCCTGGGGGTAGCCTCCGAGCACGAGGGGGAAGTCGCGGTCCTTGTAGCGCTTCAGGAGCCGAGGCCAGCTCTTGGGGAAGCGGCCCTTGATGTCCTTGAGGTTGAGCCGCTCCTCCTTGAGCCTGTTCCAGGTGGCCCAGTCGCGGATGGGGTTTTCCAGAGCGGAGGGGATGACCCCCGTCTTCTTGATGAACAGGCGCTTGACCCCGTCGATGTCGACGTACCTCATCGTCTCCGCGGTCTCCTCGATCACCTGGATGTCGAAGGTGGGGTGGAAGAGGAGGTTCACGTTGACGAGGATCTGCCCGAGGTCCATCCCGAGCTCGGTGCGCACGTCGTTGTCGATGGGGAAGCCCTGGGTGGGCCAGTACAGCCCGCCACCGATGACAGCAAGCCCCGCGGACAGGCGCCCGGTGTGGATGGACTTCCAGCACGGCAGGTACAGGGAGGAGTTGGGGGTGGAGGTGCCCCGGGGCAGCTGCGGGTAGCGCTTGCGGGGAAGCCCCTCGGCGTACCAGTTCTCCACGTTCTCTCCCCAGTAGCCGAACTCCCACTTTGGCGGGCTCACCCGGGCGCGGAAGTCCGTCATGGTCAGCAGGAAGCGCTCGCGTACGTTCATTGCCGCCCCCGCTACTGCCGCACGATCTGGCGGCGCTTGGTCGCCATGATGCGCGCCGCGTCTATCGAGATCGCTAGGATGAGGATGAAGCCCTTGACGACCTCCCTCCAGTAGTAGGACAGGCCGATGGTCGCCTGGAGCTGCACCATGCCGTTCCTGATCACCCCGAGGATGACCACGGCGATGATGACGCCGAAGAGGTTGCCCTTGCCGCCGGCCATGCTCACCCCGCCGAGCACAACGGCGGTGATCACTTCCAGCTCTATGCCCAGACCCGCGTCGTCCCTTCCAAGGCTGAGCTGCGCCACCATGATCGCCCCGGCCAGGCCTGCCATGGCTCCGGAGATGACGTAGCTCGTGAACTTGATCCTGCGGACGTTGACCCCGGCCAGGCGCGCGGCGTACTCGTTGGCTCCCACGGCGTACACGTTCCTGCCGTAGCGCGTGTACTTTAGGATGAAGATCGCCACGGCGTACAGCACGATCAGGTACACGAGGGTGATCGGGATGATTGCCGTCTTCGCGCTCGGGAGGTACGTCCGCGCCAGGTTGAGGAACGCCTGGTCCGTGATCTTGCCCGTTTTCAGGATCTCGAAGCCCAGGGCGAACCAGGAGGCCATTCCCCGCGCGAGGGCCATCATGCCGAGGGTGGTGATCACGGGGTTGATCCCGACGCGGGTGATGATCAGCCCGTTGATTATCCCCAAGACGAGACCCGTTCCCAAACTGAGGAGCACGACCAGCCAGGGCAGCCATACGAGGGGGACCCCGATCCGTTCGAAGTAGTCGTGGAAGAGCACGACGTTCACCGCGGTGAACCCGAGGATCGACCCCACGGAGATGTCCAGTCCCCCGATAAGGAGCACGAAGGTCATCCCGATCGAAACGATGGCGATGATGGGGAAGTTGCTCGCGATTGCCTTGAAGGTCCCCAGGGTGAAGAAGTTCTTGGTGAACAGGCTGAACAAGAGGACGAGGATGACGAGGAGGAGGGTGAGGGCGGGGACCATGCTCTTCCCGTAGAAGAGCACGTCCGCAACTGTCCGCTTACTCATCCGGCCTGTTTCCTTGATCGGTGCCGCATTGCTCATGAGCTTCTCCCCCTAGTACCGCTTCTTTTCGCGCAGCTCGTAGAGGGCGACGATCAGGATGAGGATGACGCCCTGGAAGATGCGGATGTGCACATAGCGGAACCCGATCATGGTGAAACCGTTGTACAGCACCCCCAGGATGAGGACCCCGGCGAGGGTGCCGAGGATGCTTCCCTTGCCTCCTGCCAGTGCGGTGCCGCCCACCAGCACGGCGGTGATCACGTCAAGCTCCACGCCGTTGCCATGCTGCGGCATGCCCACGGCTGTTTGTCCCGTCAGGATCAGGCCGGAAAGGGAGGCGGCGATCCCGCTCATGAGGTAGAGGAGGAACTTGATGCGGTTCACCTTGATGCCGGACACCCGCGCCGCCCCCGCGTTCGCCCCGACGCAGTACACCTTCCGGCCGAACTTGGACCTGCTCAGGAGGAAGAACAGCATGGTGAAGATCACAGCGAAAAGGATCAGGGGGATGGGGATCTGGATGCCGGGCACCACGGTCCTTCCCAGGAAGCCGGTCACATCCTCCATTATGAGGATGGACCGGGACTTGGTCAGGACGTAGCCGAGCCCCCGCGTCACGGCCATGGTGCCGAGGGTCGTGATGATGGGGTTCAGGTCCAACCGCGTGATGAGCAGCCCGTTGAATGCCCCGATTGCGGCCCCGAGGCCGAGGGCGATCGGCACCAGCGCCCAGCCCGGTACCGGCGGCTGAAGATTGAAGAGGTAGGCAATGAGGCAGGAGGTGAGGGCGATGTTCCCGCCGATGGAGATGTCCAGCCCGCCCGTGATCATGACGAGGGTCAGCGTTCCCGCAACGATGCCGCTGAAGGAGATGTTGGTGAGCATCGTGGAGATGTTCTGGAAGGAGTAGAAGTCCCTGCTCAGGGATGAGAACGCGACGACCATGACCACGAGCACCCCGAAGAGGATAAGGGTGGTCGAGACCTTCGCCCGCTTCTTCAGTCTTTGTCCCGGCTGCACCTGGAGAGTGTCCGCCATGCCGATTCCTCCCGTCTCAGAGGGTCGTCGCGTGCAGGAGCTTCTCCTGCGTCGCGTCCTGCCGGCCGAACTCCGTCGTGATGCGTCCCCGGGCGATCACGATGATCCGGTCAGCCATGGAGAGCATCTCGGGCAGCTCGGAGGAGATCATGAGGATGCCGGCCCCCGCCTCGCAGAGGCTCTCCATCATCTGGTAGATGTCCACCTTGGCGCCCACGTCGATGCCGCGCGTGGGCTCGTTCATCAGGAATATCCTCGAGCCTGTCTCGAGGAGCTTGGCGAGGACGATCTTCTGCTGGTTCCCGCCGGAGAGGCTGTTCACGTCGGTGGTGATGTCGGGGGTCCGGATGCTCACGTCCTTCACCCACCTCTCCACCTTTTCCTTTTCCAGCTTCCTGTTCAGGAAGAAGCCTCCGCCGATCCTGTCGATGTTCGCCATGGTGATGTTGTTCGCCACCGAGAGGGAGAGGGCGAGCCCCTCGAGCTTCCGGTCAATGGGCATATAACCGATGCCCTGGGCGAGAGCGGCGTTCGGGCCCACAATGAGGGCCGTCTCCCCCTTCACCGCGATCCTGCCTCCGTTGTAGCTGTCCAGTCCGTACAGCGCGCGAAGCACGTTCATCCGTCCCGAGCCGAGCAGCCCGAACAGGCCGACGATCTCCCCGCTCCTGAGGCTGAAGCTGATGCGGTCGATGATGCCGTCGATAGTGAGGTCCTTCACCTCCATCAACACGTCCCCGACGGGTAGTTCCCGCTTGGGGTAGAACTCGGCGAGCTCGCGGCCCACCATCATCTCGATGAGCTGCTGCATCTGGGCATCCGCGGTTGTGACCGTTCCGATCTTCTTCCCGTCCCTCAGCACGATGACCCTGTCCGTGATCTCGAACACCTCCTTGAGCCGGTGGGAGATGTAGATGATGCCGACCCCCTGCTCCTTGAGGCTCCTGATGACCTGGAACAGGGACTGGGTGTCCTCTTCGCCGAGGGCGGCCGTGGGTTCGTCCATCACCAGGATGCTCGCCTTCTTGTTGATGGCCTTGGCGATCTCCAGGACCTGCTTCTGGTGGACGGTCAGGTCCCCCACGACGGTCCGCGGGTCGATGTCGATGTGCATTCGGGCCAGGACCGCGCGGGCATTCTCGTTGGCGGCCTTCCAGTCCACGGTGCCGAGCCCCGGCCGCCGGGGCATGTGCCCCACGAAGAGGTTCTCCGCCACCGTGAGGGTATCCAGGGTGATGAGCTCCTGGTAGATGACCTGGATCCCGAGATTCGACGCGTCCGACGGGGAGTGGAAGCCCGCCTTTTTCCCGTTGATGAGGATCTCCCCCTCGTCCATGCGGTAGTCCCCGGCCAGGATCTTGATGAGCGTGGACTTGCCGGCCCCGTTCTCCCCGACCACCCCGAGCACTTCCCCAGGGTGCAGATCTATGCTTACGTCTTTGAGGGCCTGCACCCCCGGGAACTGCTTGGAAATGCCCTTCATCTCCAGAAGCATGCTGCTCATGCGCGCGCGTCTCCCCAGGAAGAAAAGAGAGGCTGGGCGAAGCGTCCAGCCTCTCGGGCCGAAGCTATTACTTCTTCGGGTACCACTTGTCGATATTCTTTGCGGTAACGACCTCGTTCTCGGTGTAGATGTACGCGGGAACCGCCTGGCCCTGGAGAAGTGCGGCCACGGCAGGTACGACGTACTCCCCGTAGTGTTCGGGGAAATAGGCAACGCCTCCGTCACTCAGTCCGTCGCGGATCTGCGACTTGCCCAGGTCATCGACTCCAAAAGTAACCACGATCTTGTTGTCCGGATCCCATCGGCCGGCGCCCTGCACCGCTGCGATGAGCCCCCCCATAGTCTGCTCGTTGACCGAGGTCATGGCGATCTTCACCGCATCCGGGTGGGCCGCCAGCACGTCGTCCATGCCCGCCTTGGCCTGCTCGGCCTGGCCCATGCCGCCGTCGAAGCGCACGATCTTGGGGTCGTTCTTGGCGTCGATGCCGAACTCTTCGGCGAGCGTATCGGCAACGCCTTCGGAGCGCAGCATGACCTCGGTGCCGCCTGCCGGCATCTGAGCCAAGGCCACCATGTCCACGCCGTCCCAGCCGCCCCACTTCTCCCTGATCAGCTTGGCCATATGGTGACCGGCCATAACGGCGGCCTTGTAGTTATTGGTGCCCATGAAGGGAGCCCCGGGAACGGCAACGTCAATCGCGACAATCGGGATCTTGGCCGCGCCGAACTTGGAACCTATCACGTAGTTGGCCTTCGCGTCAGCCTGGAACTCGATGAAGGCGTTCGGCTTCTTGGACAGCATGATGTCCGCGTTCTTCAAGCCGAGCACCGCGTCGTACTGGTTGTCCATGCTGATCCAGCCCTTGGTCAGGTCTACGCCCGCCAGCTTGAGCTGTGCCTTGATGCTGTTTTCGACGTCGATGCAGAAGGGCAGGGTTCCGTAGATATTGGCGAACCCGATGACCTTCCCTTTCAGGGGCGCCCCGGGGTACGCCTTGCCGGCTTTGGCGGCCGCGCGGTACTGGTTGAACAGCGCGTAGGGATCCGCTGCGAATGCCATTCCGGCCACCGCGATCAGTGCCAGAACAATGAAAAGAATTTTGCCTCGTTTCATCTCAAATCCTCCTTCGAACGGTGTTTGGCTTCTCTCGAGAAACTCGAGCCGAACGAGAGCGGTACGTGCCCTTCTCACCCCCTTTCTCTCCTCAGTCTTGTCTGCCGGCTCTCCGGCGCCTCTCGTGACAGCGCAACGCCCCGGTCACCGCGGTCGCTAAAGCCTATCACGGCCCGGCGCCGCGTGCAATGGAGAAAACGCCGCGGGGATGTCTCATTTGCCCGCGGTCAGATCCCGAAAACGGATTTCGCCATCCGCACCCATTCCGCGATGCGCGAGCGCTCGTGGTTGACGGTGTACAGGTCGCGGAAGAGGATCTCCACGTTGCACCCCTTCGTGGCGGAGTACGTCTTCTCCATGTCCTCCCGCGCCAGGTCCCACAGGGGGTGGGCGCCGCTCATCAGCGCGGGGGTGGGCTTGCGGGAGAAGACGTACCTCCTGCCCAGCATCTCGGCCACTTTCTCGAAGTCCGACCAGCCGGACACCGAGACCGAGCGGAGGTTCGGGATCGCCTCCATGATGAGGCCGAGCCGGTCATGCACGGGCTCGCAGCAGCCGTAGTAGACCAGCCCGAACATGGCCGAGAGGTCCGCCAGGTAGGGCAGCACGAACTCCTTGAACATGGCCGGGGAGATGTTCACGGACTCCTGGGATTCGGCCCACCCCCACAGGTCCTTCAGCCTCAGGGGCCCCGTGTGGCCGGAGTCGGGCAATCCGGACACGTAGCCGTACGCGCGCGGCCCCGCCATCTGGGTGTCCGTGTTGGTGTCCAGCAGCCCTTCCTTCTCCATGAACCGGAAGAGGGCAACCTTGTCGTCCCGCAGATAGGCCATCAGCTTGTGGATCGTCTCGGGGTGATCGTAGACCCAGTACAGGAGGCCGTCGTTCCCGATGAGGCGGTAGATCTGCCAGGTGAGGCCGAAGAAGAAGTTCCCGCAGAACCCCTCGTCCCCGGACTCCCCGATGAAGGGGTCGTAGTTGCCCACCCGGACGGGCAGGATGTCCCCCATCGCCTCTTCGAGCATCCCCTTGAACCGCCCCGTCTTCTCCCGGTCCACGGCGAAGGCGCGCTTCCTGAGCTTGCCGAAGTCAGCAGGGGTCTTGATGGGGAAGTTGAAGGTGTAGCCCAGGGACGTCTCGTTGTTCCCCATGAGGGCCGGCTTCTGCTCCACGCTCACGCCGAAATCGGGCAGCGCCATCTGCCAGCCGAAGCGGAAGTACGGCTCCACCACGACGTCGTCGCCGACCTCCTCGGCGTGCCGCACCGTCTCCCTCATGTTGCGCTCCACTGCGCGGAGGAAGGGGTCTTCGCAGGCGAGCTCGGAGGGCATGACGAACCCGTCCACCGAGCCGGTCTCGAAGAGGATCATGGGCCTCACGGGGGAGAGGTCGTGGAGGGCCTTCCACAGCCTCTTCCTCTCCGCCATGACGGGGTCCGAGGCGCGCTCCTTCCACTGCGCGGCAAGGCCGCGGATGATGTTCCTGTCCTTTGCCGAGATCGTTGTTCCGCTCATGCCGTCATCTCAGCCCCGGCCCAGCCGGTGGTTCAAATAGCCCGCGTACTCGATGAAGTTCGGCCAGGAGATGTTCGGCGGCACGCTGTGGTCGAGCTCGGGGATGTAGCCGCCCTCTTCCACGAGGGGCATGACCCTGTCGATCTCGCGGTGAATCTCAGCCTTTCCGTGGGTGAGGGCCCGCTTGTCGATGCCGCCCATCAGGGCGAGGGAGCGGCCGTACCTCTTCCTGACCGCCAGGACGTCCATCCCAGACTGCACCTCGAAGGGCCACAGGTGCGTGACGCCGGCGTCCACCCAGATGGGGATGAGCTCGGAGATGTTCCCGTCGCTGTCCAGGCCGATGTGCCGGATCCCCTTCTGCCGCAGCCAGTCGTTCACCCGTCGGTAGTGTTTGAACGCGAAGGCCCGGTACATCTTCGGGTCCACGAGGGAGGCGTGGTTGTAGGCCATGTCCTCCCAGTACCAGAACGCATCGATGCGGGTGTACTTCATCACCTCCTCGGTGATGCGGATCACCGCGTCGGCCCGCTCCTCCATCATCCTCTCCACCATGGCAGGGTCGTCGTAGAACGCCCGGCACAGCCCCTCCAGGCCGAGCATGTTCCGCAGCGAACCGAAGAACCCTCCCCACCTGTCGGCCCAGCAGAGGCGGGGGTGGTCATCCGCGGGGGCGGGCGCCGCGGACGCCGCGGGGGCGGGCGCCGCGGGCGCCGTGCGCACGGCGGCGCCGTCGGCGTTCGCCGTGATGTTCGCGGAGCCGGCGACGGCGTGAAGCTTCCCGGCGGCCACGCGCCTCTGCCAGTCCTCGGGAAAGCGCGCCGCCGGGTTCAGCGCGAGCCTCTCCGCGGCGAAGCTCTCGAACTCGGCCCGGTTCTCCACGGGGAACTTCACGAACTGGGGCATGCTCGTGTCCGTGTGGGTCTTGAACTCCCGCATGAGGATCCCCTCGTGGTTGACGTACAGGCGGGTTTGCTCGTCCTCCTCGATGACCTTCAGCTCGAACTCCGGCACCGGCCCGTACCAGGGGTCCACGCGCAGGAGCTCGTCCAGGGCGAAGCGCTGGGGGAGGCCCTCCCCGTGCCAGCCCAGCTCGGGCCCCTCGTAGCCCTGGGTGCGCCACACAGCCTCCGTCTCGGGCCACACGAAGGCGTAGGCCCGGATCCACGGGACGTCCACAGGCTCGAAGCTCAGGGTCCGCAGGAAGCGTTCGCGCGATGTCATGCAGGCCTCCTTGGCGGGGGTGCGGCGCCTCTCGCACGCTTCGCATGCCCCGCTTGACAGCGTATTGTAATTTAGTTACACTGTGCCGTCAAGTTCTGAAAATAAATTCCAAACGAGGTGGGTGTGCCCGGCGTCCTTGTGAAGATCCGCTCCCTGTACAGCTCCTTCCCGAAGGCCGAGATGAGGGTGGCGGACTACATCCTGGGCAACGCGGAGGAGGCCCCGCGGAGCTCCGTGCAGGAGTTCGCCCGCGCAGGCGGGGTCAGCGTCGCCTCCGTAAGCCGCTTCGTGCGCAAGATGGGTTTCGCCGACTTCAAGGACTTCAAGCTGGAGCTGGCCCGCGAGACGGGGGCCGCCGCGCGCTACCTCTTCGAGCAGATCACGCCCCGGGACTCCGACGAAGAGATCGCGCGCAAGGTTTTCCTGGGCACCATCAGGAGCATTGAGGACACGCTGAAGATCCTGTCCCTGCCGGACCTGCTGGCCGCGGCCCGCGCCATCGCCTCCTGCCGCCGGCTCATCTTCTTCGGGATCGGGGGGTCGGGGTACGTGGCCCGGGACGAGGCGCTTCGCTTCTCGTACCTCGACGTCCAGGCGGAGGGCTACGTGGACGCCTCGCAGATCCTCCTGCAGGCCATGCGGGTGCGCCCAGCGGACGTGGTGATCGGGATCTCCCACTCCGGCCGCTCCTCCATCACGGTGGAAGGCTTGAAGATCGCCCGGGACAGGGGCGGGGTCACCGTCGGGGTCTCCAACTACCTGCGTTCGCCGCTGCACGACGCGAGCCGCCACTTCTTCTGCACGTCGTTCCCGGAGACCAGGGTGAAGGTGGCGGCGCTCTCGTCCCGGGCGGCGCAGCTGTGCGTTCTCGACGCCCTGTACCTGCTCACCGCCCGGCACATCAGGTCGCTCTGGGACGTGGAGAAGGTGAATGCGCTTACGGAACGGATGCTGAGGCTCAAAGGGCGCCGGTAATCCGGCGCGACACCCGCAAGGGATACAAAGGAAGGAGATGGGAATGGACCGTTACTACCTGCCGGAGATCTTCACCCACACCATGGACGGGGTGGACCTGAAGACCCACATCGTGGCCACGTACTACATGAAGGACAAGCTGGAGGGAGAGAAGTTCATCGAGCACTTCTCCCTCATCCAGGCCCTGGCGCTGGAAGGCTCCACGGGCACCTGGGAGAAGGTGGAAGAGGACACCGCGGAGGTGCGCGCCAAGCTGTCCGGGAAGTTGGTCGGGTACTTCGAGATCCCGACGGCTGAGCCTTTCACCAAGGAGGCCGTGGTCCAGCTCGCCTTCCCCACGGACGCGTGGATCAACAACGTGCCCATGATGCTGCTGTCCATCGCCGGCAACTGCTTCGCCTACTCGGAGAAGATGCGCCTCCTCGACGTGTTCCTCCCGCCGAATCTGTTGAAGAACTTCAAGGGGCCCAAGTTCGGCGTCCCGGGTGTGCGCGAGCTCACCGGCGTGAAGGACAGGCCGCTGTCCCTGCACATCATAAAGCCCAAGATGGGCATGACCCCCGAGCAGGTCGCCAACCAGGTCTACCAGACCGCCATCGGCGGGGTGGACATGTGCAAGGACGACGAGATGACCTCGGACGTGTACAACAGCACCTACCTGGACCGCATCAAGGCTGTGAACCCGATGCTGGAGAAGGCCGAGAAGCAGACGGGCAAGCGCGTCATCTACTTCTGCAGCATCACCCACGAGCCCTCCGAGCTCGTGAAGCGCGCCCGCAGGGCGGTCGCCGAGGGCGCCCGCGGCCTTCTCATCTGCTACTCGGCGGGCCTGCCCGCACTGCGCGAAGTGGCTGAGGACCCGAAGGTGAACGTGCCCATCCTGCTTCACGCCTCCCACATGATCGCGGCCCAGCCCCGCATCGCCTGGCCGGTGTTCGCAAAGCTCTGCAGGATCTGCGGCGCGGACATGATGCTTACCCCGACCTACTGGTCCTCCATCCCGATGGTGAGCATGGAGGAAGGGCTGCGGACCGCCCAGGTCAAGCTCGCCCCCCTGGCCCACATCCGGCAGACCTTCCCGATGCCCTGCGCCGGGGTGTACCCCGGGCTCGCTCCCATCCTCGTGGGCGAGTACGGGCCGGACATCGTCATCCCCGCCGGCGGCGGGATGCTCGGCCATCCGGACGGATACACCGCGGGGGCCAAATCGTGGCAGCAGGCCATCGCGGCCGCCATGTCGGGCGCCAACATCATCGAGTTCGCAAAGAAGCCGGAGAACCGGGAGCTGCGCCGCGCCATCGAGAAGTGGGGCGTCATCGAGCGTCCCAAGACCCCGTGGCTGCGTGTGGCGCCCCAGTTCCACCCGCACAAGATGAAGTTCGAGGACTAGAGGAGCAAGTCGCGCGCCCACGGCCGTGGGCGCGCAAGGGAAGGAGGCCTGCCATGTTCGGGAAATGGAAGCTCGGGGCGTGCCTGCCCACCTTCGCATCCTGCGCGGACCGCTACTGCCTGAGCGGGTACGGCCGGGGCGGAAAGACCATGGAGGAGATGCTCGCCATGGCCAGGAAGGTGGAGGGCCTCGACGGTCTGGAGCTCGTGGGCAACTGGCACATCAACGATGAGAACATCACCCGGGTGACGAGCCTCTTCCGGGATCACGGGTTCGCAATCCCGATGATCGTCCCCGACCTATGGACCCAGGAGAAGTGGGGTCGGGGGAGCCTCGCCGCGGCGGACCCGAAGACCCGCAAGGCGGCGATCGCGGAAGTGAAGAAGTGCATGGACTGGGCGGCCGCGGCAGGCTGCCCCACCGTGGACGTCTGGCCGGGACAGGACGGGTTCGAGTACACTTTCCAGGCCGACTACACGGAGGCGTGGAAGGCGCTGCGTGACGGCGTGGCCGAGTGCGCGGCCCACTCGAAGAAGGTGAAGGTCCTGCTGGAGTACAAGCTGCGCGAGCCGCGGGGGCACTGCTTCCTCAACAGCGCGGCAAAGACAATCCTCCTCCTCCAGGGGATCGGCAACACGGGCTGCCTCCTCGACGTGGGCCACAGCCTGGCCGCGGGGGAGAACATGGCGGAGGCGGCCGCGCTCCTTGCGGATCACAAGATTCTGGACTACGTGCACCTCAACGACAACTCCCGCAGCTGGGACGACGACATGATCTTCGCCTCGGTGCACGCGGCCGAGCACCTGGAGCTCATCTACTGGCTATTGAGGAAGAACTACTCCGGCTGGCTCACCCTGGACATATTCCCGTACCGGGAAGAGAAGATCCCCGCCGCCACCGAGTCCTTCGCGTGGGTGAGGGCCATGATCCAGCGCCTCGAGGCCAGGGGCCTCCCGGCGGTCGCTGAGGTCGTGCGCCGCGGCGAGGGAACGGACTCGGTGCGCCTGGTGAGGGAGCTGCTCATGGGAGGCGCGTGATGGCCGCTCCTCTCCGCATGCCGGACCTGGGGACCGTGGAAGGCGACGTGGTCCTCGTCCGCTGGCTCAAGGCGGAAGGGGACGTGGTCGCCCTGGGCGAGCCGCTCTTCGAGGTGGAAACCGACAAGGGCGTCAGCGAGGTGGAGTGCGCTTTGGCGGGGGAGCTCGTGAAGCTCGTGGTCGCCGCGGGCGCGCGCGCAGGGGCGGGTGAGGTCATCGCCTACGTCCGCCAGCCCGGCGAGCCCGCCGGGCTGGGCGCACTCCCGCGCAAGGTCGCCCCTGCCATCCGCGCCCTCGCGGAGAAGTGGGGCGTGGACCTGTCGACCGTCGCCGCCTCCGGCCCGGGCGGCCTGGTCACCCGGGAGGACGTGCTGCGCGCGCGCGGCCCGGCGGGCGCCGCCGCCGCGCGGGCTCCGACGGTCTCCGCTGCGCCGACGGTCTCCGCTGCGCCGACGGCCGCATCGGCCCCGGCCGCGCCGACCCGCGCCGGCGTCCTGTCCCGCCACCAGGCCAGCATCGCCCGCGCGGTGGCCCAGAGCCACCGGGAAAAGCCCACCTTCCGCGTGAACGCGGCCGTGGACATGACTCGCGCCGTCGCCTTCCGCGAGGAGGGCAAGCAGTCGGGCAGCGCCGTCCGCTACGACGCCATCTTCGTGAAGGCCGCGGCCGCGGCGATCGCGGAGCATCCCGTGCTCCGCTCCTGGATGAAGGGCGAAGAGGTCGTCGAGCATCCGGACATCACCGTGGCGTTTGCCGTGGGCGTCGGGGACGAGCTGTACGCCCCGGCCGTGAAGGCCGCTGACCGCAAAGGAGTGAACGAGATCTCCCGGGAAATGGACGGGCTTGCCCGGAAGGCGGAAGGACGTTCGCTTCTTCCCCCCGACACGGAGGGCAGCTGTTTCCTGGTGAGCAATCTCGGCATGTTCCCGATCTCGTCGTTCGATTCCGTCATCTATCCCGACCACAGCGCCGCGCTCGCAGTCGGGGCGATCACCCCGACCCCTGTCGCGGACGGCGGGGGCGTGCGCGTCGCGCCGCTCGCCGTCCTGACCCTGACCGTCGACCACCGCCTGATCAACGGGCGGCGAGCCGCGCAGTTCCTCGCGAGGGTGAAGGAGATTCTGGAAACGGGGGCTTTTGCATGAAGACACCGGCCAAGAAGGGCGCCGCGGCGAAGAAGCCCGCCCCGGCTGCGAAGAAGCCCGCGGGCGAGGCGCCGCTGCGGGGCTACGACCCGAAGTGGCTCACCCGGCTGTACCACGACATGGTCCTCATCCGCGAGTTCGAGGATCGGGTGAAGTACCTCTTCCTCCAGGGCATCATGCCCGGCACCATCCACCAGTACCAGGGGCAGGAGGCGTGCGCCGTCGGCGTGTGCGCGGCCCTCGGCCCCGAAGACGTGATTACCTCCACCCACCGCCCCCACGGCCATGCCCTGGCGAAGGGCATCACTGCGGACGCGGTGATGGCGGAGCTCTTCGGCAAGGTCACCGGCTGCTGCAAGGGCAAGGGCGGCTCGATGCACATCGGAGACCTGGCCAAGGGAATGGTCCCCGCTGTCGCCATCGTCGGCGGCGGCCTGCCGATCGCCGCGGGGATGGCCCTCTCCTTCAAGATGAGCAGGGAGAAGCGGGTCGCGGCGGCCTTCATGGGGGACGGGGCGACGAACGAGGGGATCTTCCACGAGGCCGTCAACATGGCCTCGATCTGGGACCTCCCCGTGCTCTACGTCGTGGAGAACAACCTCTACGGCGCATCCACGCACGTGTCCCTCGTCATGAAGGTCCCCCACATCGCGGACAGGGCGGCCGCCTACGGCATCCCCGGCAAGACCGTGGACGGAAACGACGTGATCGCGGTCTACGAGGCGGCCAGGGAAGCGCGGGAGAGGGCTCTCCTCGGCAAGGGCCCGACCCTCCTCGAGCTCCTGACCTACCGGATCACGGGCCACTCCCGCAGGGACCCGTGCCTCTACCAGCCGGAGGAGGAGAGGAAGCGGGCTCTCGCCAACGAGCCCATCGGCAGGTTCGGCCGGCGCCTCCTGGCAGCGGGCGTGACGGACCAGAAGGGGCTCGACGCGATCCGTGGCGGCGTGAAGGCGGAAGTGGAGCGAGCTGTGGAGAAGGCGATGGCGGACCCGCAGCCGAAGCCCGAGGACGCGCTGGAGGACATGTTCGTATGACGACACGCAGGCTCAGCATCGTGGAGGCCCTCCGGGAGGGGATCGCGGAGGAGATGCGGCGGGACCCCCGGGTCATCCTCATCGGGGAGGACATCGGGATCCCCGGCGGGTGGGGTGGGGCGTTCACCGTCACCCTCGGCCTGGAGAAGGAGTTCGCCGACCGGATGGTGAACACGCCCATCGCGGAGGCAGGGCTCATGGGCCTGGCCCTCGGGGCGGCCCTGATGGGCAAGCGCCCCATCGCGGACGTGCAGTACTCGGATTTCCTTTTCTGCGCCATGGACCAAGTTGCCAACCAGGTCGCGAAGATGCGCTACATGTCCGGGGGCAAGCTCACCGTGCCCATGGTCATGCGGGCGCCGGTGGGGGTGACCGGCCGCGGGGCGCAGCATGCGCAGATGATGGAGACCTTCTTCGTGCCCCTGCCGGGCATCAAGATCCTCGTTCCCGCCACGGCCTATGACGCGAAGGGGCTCCTGAAGTCGGCAGTCCGGGACGGGAACCCCGTGCTCATCTTCGAGCACAAGCTCCTCTACGGCTCCAAGGGCGCCCGGGCCGAGTCCGGCACCGTGGACGCCTCCAGTGACATCCCCGACGAGGACTACACGGTCCCCATCGGCAAGGGGATCGTGCGGCGGGAGGGCACGGACGTCACCATCATCGCCACCCTCCTCATGATGCACCGCGCCGTGGAGGCCGCGGCCCTGCTGGAGGCGGAGGGGATCAGCGCGGAGGTCATCGACCCTCGGTCCCTCGTACCCTTCGACTGGGACTTGGTGAAGGGCTCCGTGGCAAAGACGAACCGCGTCGTGATCGTGGAGGAGAGTCCAAAGCGGGGGGGCATCGGCAGCGAAATCGCGGCCACCCTCGCGGAGGAGATGATCGACTTCCTGGTGGCGCCGGTGAAGCGCGTGGCGGCGCCGAACACCCCCGCGCCCTTCTCCCCGCCCATGGAGAAGTTCTACATCCCCGATGTCGCGCGCATTGCCGCGGCGGCGCGCGAGCTCATGGACATCTCGTAGGGGCCTGCGGCCATGCTGACCATCGACCTGTCGGGGAAGACCGCTCTCGTCGTAGGGGGCAGCAGGGGGATCGGCGCCGGGATCACGGAGGCGCTCTGCCGGGCCGGCGCCCACGTCGTCTTCACCTGGACCGGCAACCCGGACTACCGCGCGCGGGTGGATGCCCTTCTGGCGGGAGTGCGGGCTGCCGGCGGGAGCCTGCAGGCGGAGGCGGTGGACGCCCGGGACCTCGCGGCGACCTGCGCCCTGGCGGACCGCGTCGCGGGGGAACGGGGCGGCATCGACGTGCTGGTCTTCAACGTGGGGAAGAACATCGCACGCCCTGCCGAGAGCATGGGCGGAGAGGATTGGAAAGCAGCCATATCCATAAACCTCGACACCGCCTTCAACGCAGTGCGCGCAGTCCTGCCCTGGATGCTGAAGGCGGGACGCGGCCGCATTGTCCTGATCGGCTCCTCCACGGTGTTCGACGGAGGCGGGGGCGGAATCGACTACGCGGCGGGCAAGGCCGCGCTGATCGGCATGATGAAGTTCCTCTGCCGGACCTACACGAGGAAGGGCATCCTCACGAACATCGTGCACCCCTGCGTGATCGAGACGGACCTCCTGAAGGAGCGCTACGCGGACCCCGACGCCAAGGCGAAGCTCGTCGCCCAGGTCCCCGTGGGCCGTCTGGGACGGCCCGAGGACGTGGCCGGCCTTGTGGCGTACCTCGCGAGCCCCTGGGGGGACTTCATCTGCGGGCAGGAGATTCTGCTGGATGGGGGCCGGACCCTCTACGGGAAATAGCGGAAGGAAATATATCCTTGACAAGGTGAATACGCAGGGTACTATGGGACCGATCCTCGGAATTCGAAAAAGGCCCACAAGGGAGCATTGACATGGACGGCGGCGTCGAGCGTCTGCGCACGATCCAGCTCACGAAGACCTTCCCCGGCGTGGTCGCCGTGGACAAGGTCGATTTCGACGTCCGCCCCGGCGAGATCCACGCCCTGGTCGGAGAGAACGGGGCCGGCAAGAGCACCCTCATCAAGATCCTCGGGGGCGTGTACCCGCCGGACGGCGGGCAGGTCGTCATGGACGGCCGCGAGGTCGTCTTTTCGTCCACCCATGAATCCCTGGCCAGTGGGATCTCCGTCATCTACCAGGAGTTCAACCTGGTGCCGGACCTCTCCGTGGCGGAGAACATCTTCATCGGCCGCGAGCCGAAGACCTTCGGGGGCACGCTCGTCGATTTTCGCAGGCTCAACGCGCGGGCGGCCGAGATCCTCGCAACACTCGAGATGCCGCTGGACGTGAAGAGCTACGTGAGCGATATCTCAGTGGCCGAGCGCCAGATGGTGGAGATCGCCAAGGCGCTCTCGCACGATTCGCGCCTGATCATCATGGACGAGCCCACCGCGACGCTCACGGAGAAGGAGGTCCGCAAGATCTTCGAGATCGTGAAGAACCTCCGGGCGCGCGGGGTCGCTATCATCTACATCTCCCACCGCCTGGAGGAAGCCTTCGAGCTGGCCGACCGCATCAGCGTGATGCGGGACGGCCGCAAGGTCGACACCCGGGCCATCGCATCGACCAGCAAGAACGACGTGATCGAGATGATGGTCGGCAAGGTCGTGAAGGAGTACTTCGCGGAGGCCGGCGCGCGCGAGGCGCCGAGGCAGCCGCTGCTGGAGGTGCGCGGCTACTCGGTCGCCGACGCGGTCGAGGATATCAGCTTCACGCTGCACCGGGGGGAGATCCTCGCCTTCGCCGGGGTACTGGGTTCCGGCGTGCACGGCCTGCTGCAATCCCTCTTCGGCGTGATTCCCAAAAAGGCCGGCGAGGTGAGCTTCGAAGGCACACCGGTCCACATCGATCGGCCCGCGGACGCCATACGCCTCGGCATCGGGTACGTGACCGAGGACCGCAAGAACGCGGGGCTCCTGCCGGCCATGTCGGTGCTGCACAACCTCACCGTCATCATCATCCGCGCGCTGTCCTTCCTGCGGGGACTGTTCATCCGGGATGCGGCGGAGATGAAGAGCTTCGCGGCCATCCGCGCCCGTCTGGATATCAAGCTCGCCGGGCCCACCCAGCGCATCATCTTCCTGAGCGGCGGCAACCAGCAGAAGGTGCTCATCGGCCGCACGCTGCTCACCGACTGCAAGGCCCTGATCCTCCTGGAGCCCACCCGCGGCATCGACATCGGCGCCAAGGCGGAGATCCACCGGATACTCAGAGAGCTGGCGGACAAGGGCCTGTCCATCATCCTCACCTCTTCCGAGCTGCCGGAGCTCGTGAACCTTCCCGATCGCTGCATCGTGCTCTACAAGGGCAGGAAGGCTGCGGAGTTCACCCGCGCGACCATGGATAGCGAGAAGCTGGTGGCGGCCCAGATCGGCCACACCGGGGGGGCGCGGGCATGATCAGGTTCCTGAAGCTGTACGAGAAGTTCGGGATCGTCATCTTCATCGCGCTGGGCTCCATCTTCCTCGTCTCGGTCACGCCCAACTTCCTCAAGTTGGACACCATCCTCAACATCCTCGCCCAGGCCGCGCACGGCGCCATTGTGGGGTTCGGCATGACCATGGCACTGACCAGCGGGGGATTCGACCTCTCGGTGGAATCCATCATGGCCCTGTCCAGCGTGTTCATGGCCATCCTGATCCCCGTGATCGGCATTCCCATGGCCATCCTGGTCTCGGTGCTGATCGGCTCCCTGGTGGGCGTGCTCAACGGCCTGATCATAGCGAAACTGAAGGTGAACCCGCTCATCACGACGCTCTCCACCGCCACCATCATCAAGGGAGTGGCGCTGCTGGTGGCCGGCGGCAGGATGATCGTGATCATGCAGAAGCGGTTCATGGCCATCGGCACCGGCAAGCTGCTCGGAATCCCGGTGCCCATCTACCTCATGGCGCTGTTCTTCGGCCTGTTCTATCTCGTGGTGTACCGCAGCTCATTCGGCCGTCACGTGGCCGCGGTAGGCTCCAACGAGAGCGCGGCGCGCATCTCGGGCCTCAACGTCGACCTGGTGAAGATCGGCGTGTACGTGCTCGTCGCGTTCACGGGCGCGGTGGCGAGCGTCATCCGCACCTCCCAGGCGCTCATCGGCATGCCCTCCATGTCCCCCGGGTTCGTGCTCGTCGTGCTCACCATCACCATCCTCGGCGGCACGAGCCTGGCCGGCGGCCGGGGCAACCTCTGGGGCACGCTGCTCGCCGCCATCTTCGTCTCGATGATCTACTACGGCCTGAACCTGATCAATGTCCAGGTCTTCTACCAGATGCTCGCCGTCGGGCTGGTGCTGATGCTCGCCCTGTTCATCGAGGGCCTGCGGGTGCGCTACCTGCAGGCGGCAAAGGCCAAGGGAATCAAGGTCTAGAGGGAGCGGCAATGAACGGCGTACGAGGTCATGCACGGGTGTGGATCGCGAGCCGCTGGGACAGCTTCGGCCTGCCGGCGCTCATCTCCATCCTGCTCGTCACCTTTTCCCTGCTCTCCTCCACCTTTGCGAGCGGGTTCAACCTGCTCTCCAACCTCGCCTTCTCCTCGCTCGTGGGCATCGGCGCCATTGGGATGGTGTTCTGCATCATGAGCGGGGATTTCGACATCTCTGTAGGGTCCATGTCCGCGCTGGCCGGGGTGCTTGGCGCCTCCCTGGTCGGCCGCATCGGCGGGGTGGGCGCGGTGCTGGTCACCGTCGCCACGGCAACCGTCTGTGGGTTCGTGAACGGGGTCTTCGTCACCAAGCTGAAGATCCCGGCGTTCATCACCACCCTGGGCATGCAGTACGTCTACCGGGCCATTGCCTACATCTACACCAGCAACACGCCCGTGTACATCAAGGATCCCTTCTGGCTGTTCCTGGGCAGCGGCACGGTCCTGGGCATCCCCTTCCCCATCATCATCACCGTGGTGTGCTTCGCGGCAGCCGTGTACGTGCTGCGCAAGACCTCCTTCGGCCGCTACGTCGTCGCGGTGGGCACGAACAAGACCGCGGCCATGCTCTCGGGCATCAACGTGGACTTCATCAAGAACATGGTGTTCGTGCTCGTGGGGTTCTTCGTCGGCATCGCCACGGTGGTCACCGCATCCTACCTGGGCAGCGTGAACCCCGGCATGACCGGGCAGGGCTACGAGTTCCAGGTCATCACGGTGGTGGTGCTCGGGGGCACCGCGCTCACCGGCGGCAACGGCAACATGCTGGGCGCGTTTTTCGCCTCGCTGTTCCTCACGTATCTGCAGAACGGCCTGGGCCTGAAGCAGGTCAACTCCTACTGGCAGTTCGTGGCCACCGGCCTGGTCCTGATCTTCGCCGTGGGCATCAACCGAGTAAAGTCCGCCCTCCTGGGTCAGCGGGAGGCCTGAGGTCGGATAAGCGCAAGGAGGAAAGCAACATTCACCCGCGCGGTACCGTTTCATTTCTCACACCAAATCAAGGAGGCAATCGAATGAAGAAGATCCTGTCGATCCTGCTCGTGCTCGCCGTGATGGCGGGGGCCGCGTTCGCCGGCGGCGCCGGCGAGGGCGCGAAGAAAGAGGTCACCATCGGGTTCTCCCTGTGGACAATGAAATACACCTTCTTCCAGGCCGTGGAGAAGGGCGTGCGGGATGCCTGCAAGGAGCTGGGCTATAAGTACATCATGATCGACCAGAACGAGGACGCCACCAAGATGGTGAACGACCTGAACAGCCTGGTCGGCCAGAAGGTGACCGGCATCGTGATCACGCCGGTGGACCCGGGCGCCATCGGGCCCGCGGTGAAGAAGGCCCGGGACGCGAAGATCCCCGTGGTGTGCGCCGACATCGGCAAAACCGGCCCTGTCAACGCCCTGATGATCTCCAACAACAAGAAGGGCGGAGAGATGGCCATGGAATACATGGACAAGCTGTTCAAGGAGAAGGGGATCGCCTCCAAGAAGGTGGGCGTGGGCCGCGTGCAGCCCCAGTACACCTATGCCAGCCAGCGCGGTGACGGCTTCGTGGCCAAGGCCAAGGAGATGGGCTACACCGTGGTGAGCGACCTTGTCACCCAGCCCCCGACGGCCGAGGGCGGCTACGACACCATGCAGCAGATGCTCTCCGCAAACCCCGACATCGCGGGCGTGTTCTTCGCGAGCGGCCGCGAAGCCGTAGGCGCCTCCAACGCCATCAAGGCTGCCGGCAAGAATACCCTCGTGGTCGGCTACAACGGCGACCCCGAAGAGATCCAGGCGATGAAGGACGGGATCATGGCGGGCGACATCGCCCAGCAGCCCTACTACATCGGCTACCAGAGCGTAATGCTCCTGAAGGAGATCTTCGCCGGCAAGACCTACGAGGACGCCGTCGTCCCGGTGGACGTCGCCCTGCTCACCCCGAGCAACGTCGACGAGTTCCAGAAGAAGGTCGACGCGCTGATGAAGAAGTAGGCGGCCCCGCCGCCTCGCTCGCGTGCTGCCGGGCTCCCGCCCGGCAGCATTCTCTTGACAATGCCCTGTAACAAAGTTACAATCCATCCAATCAAAGAGTAAACAATTTCAATCCAGGGAGGACGCATCCGCCATGGCTTGCAAGGGCAGGCTCGTCGATCTCAGCCACATCCTGTACCCCGGGAAAGAGGAATACCATCTCGAGCTGGAAACCCACTTCACCGACGAGCTGTACCCCCAGTACAAGCGGAGCCCGGACACCTGGTACATACTCCAAGACATCCGCATGTCGTCCCACTGCGGCACGCACATCGAGTTCCCCTACCACCACAACAGGAACGGCATGGACGCGGCCGCCTTCCCCCTGGACCGGCTGGTCGGGGACGCCGTGCTCCTGGACTTCCGGCACAAGAACCCGGGGGACCCGGTGGAACGGGCGGAGCTGGAGGCCTTGGGCGGGCGCATCCACGAAGGGGACAGGGTGCTGTTCAACTTCAACTGCGCCCGCTTCTACCGCACCCCGCGCTCCCACGACCGGCCCTTCATCACCCACGAGGCGATCCGATGGCTCGCGCTGGAGAAGAAGATCGCCGTCATCGGCTCGGACGCGTCGGGGATCGAGATCAAGGGCGCGCCCGACCAGCCCAACCACCAGCTCCTCATGGACAACCAGATCCCCATCATCGAGTTCGCGGCCAACCTGGACAGCCTCCGCACGGAGCGCTTCACCCTGTTCATCCTGCCGCTGCGGGTCGCCGGGCTGGACTCCTGCCCGGTGCGGCTCCTGGCCGTCGAAGGGGCAGACGGTGGATAGGGAGCTCGCGCTTCGGCTGTACCGCACCATGCTCCTCATCCGCCGCTTCGAGGAGAAGCTGTACCACCTCTTCTCCACCCGGGACATGCCCGGGAGCATGCACCAGTACAACGGCCAGGAAGCGGTGGCGGCCGGGGTGTGCGCCCATCTCTCCCGGACGGATTACATCACGAGCAACCACCGCGGCCACGGCCACTGCATCGCCAAGGGGGCGGACCTTCGGGCGGTGATGGCCGAGATGTTCGCCAAGAGCACGGGCTGCTGCCGCGGCATGGGCGGCTCCATGCACATCGCGGACTTCGGGGTGGGCATGCTCGGCGCGAACGGGATCGTGGCCGCGGGGGTGCCCATCGCCGCGGGGGCGGGGATCACCTGCCAGGTGCGCGGCAAGGGCCAGGTCTCGGTCGCGTTCTTCGGGGACGGGGCGGTGAACGAGGGCGCGTTCCACGAGGCGGTGAACCTCGCCTCCGTCTGGCAGCTCCCCGTGCTCTTCGTGTGCGAGAACAACCTGTACGGATTCTCCACCCACTACCGCCGCACCATGCGGATCACCGACATCGCCGACCGGGCCGCGGCATACGGGATTCCGGGCGCCGTGGTGGACGGGATGGACGTGGAAGCGGTCTACGAGGCAGCAGGCGCGGCCATCCGTCGGGCCCGGGGAGGCGGGGGTCCCACCCTCATCGAGTGCAAGACCTACCGCTTCATGGGCCACTCGCGCTTCGAGCCCTCCAGCTACCGCACCAGGGAGGAGCTGGAGGAGTGGAAGGCGAAGGATCCCCTGACGCGATTCGCGGAATCGCTCCGCCGGGACTTCTCCGTCCCCGAGGCGGAGATCGGCCGGGTGGGGGAGGAGGTCGCCCAGGAGATCGAGGATGCGGTGCGCTTCGCGGAGCAGAGCCCCGACCCTGCCCCAGACGACTGGCGGAGGTACATCTATGCCGGCTGAGCCCGCGGGGGCCCCCGCGGAGGCGCGCTCCATCGTGCAGGCCCTCCGCATGGCCCTCATAGAGGAGATGGAGCGCGACCCGTCGGTTTTCCTCCTTGGTGAGGACATCGCCGTGTTCGGCGGCGCCTACCGCGTCACGGAGGGGCTGCTGGCCAGGTTCGGGGAGTCGCGGGTCCGCGACACTCCCATCTCCGAGGCGGCAATCGTCGGCGCCGCCGTCGGGGCGGCCATGACGGGGCTCCGCCCCGTGGTGGAGATCCAGTTCAATGACTTCCTGGCCTGCGCGATGGACCAGATCGTGAACCAGGCCGCCAAGATGCGCTTCATGATGGGCGGCCAGGTGACGGTGCCGCTGGTGATCCGCGCCCCCGTAGGGGCCACGGGCCGCGCGGCCCAGCACTCCCAGTCCCTGGAGGCGTGGTTCATGCACGCACCGGGGCTCAAGGTGGCCTTTCCCTCCACGCCGTACGACGCCAAGGGGCTCCTGAAATCCGCGATCCGCGACGACAACCCGGTGATGTTCTTCGAGCACAAGCTGCTCTACGGCGGGAGCTCTCCGGGCGGCAAGGCGAAGACCGCGGTGGACGGCCTCGGGGAAGCTTTCCGGCCCGCGCCCGCCGGCGAGTACGTGGTGCCCTTCGGCGTGGCTGACGTGAAGCGGCCGGGCAGGGACGTGACGGTGGTGGCCACGGGGCTCATGGTCCACAAGGCCCTGGCTGCCGCGGCAGCGCTCGCGGCCGAGGGGATCGAGGTGGAGGTCATCGACCCGCGGACCCTCGTGCCGCTGGACCGGGCGGCGATCGTGGCCTCGGTGAGGAAGACCGGGCGGCTAGTCGTGGTGAGCGAGGACGTGCTCACCTGCGGCGTGGCATCCGAGATCGCCGCCCTGGCCGCTGAGGAAGCGCTCTGGTCGCTTGACGCGCCGGTGGTGCGCGTCTCGGTGCCGGATACCCCCATCCCCTTTGCGCCGAACAACGAGGCGGCGGTCATCCCCCAGGAGCAGACGATCGTGCGCGCCGTGAGGTCCGTGCTGCCGTGAGGTGCGCCTACATCTTCGACTTCGACGGCGTGCTCGTGAACACCATGGAGGTCCACTTCGCCTGCTACGGCCAGGCGCTGGCCGAGGCGGGGGTGCCCATCGACAGGCAGCGCTTCTTCTCCCAGGCCGGCATGACGGGCCGCGAGCAGATCGCGTGGTTCGCCCGCGCTGCGGGCAAGCACATCGATGTGGAGGCGGTGTACCGACGGAAGACCGAGATCGCCCGGGACCACGCGGGAAAGGCCACGCCCATCGCCGCGAACCTCGAGCTGCTCAGGGTCCTGAGGGCCGCGGGCCACAAAGTTGCCGTGGCCTCCGGGAGCTCGCGGCCGTCGATCCTGCCCGTCATGGCTGCGTACGGGATCGAGGTCGACGCCCTTGTGACCTCGGAGGACGTGAAGCGGGGAAAGCCGAACCCGGACCTGTTCCTTGCCGCCGCGGAGAAGCTGGGGGCGCGCCCCTGCGACTGCGTCGTGGTGGAGGACTCGGACGTGGGGATCGAGAGCGCCCGGAACGCGGGCATGATGGCGCTGCGGTTCTTCGACCTGCCGCGCGCAGCCGAGGGTGGCGCCCCATGACCGCGCGTGAGAAGTTCCTGGCGGTCATGAGCCTGGAGCCCGGAGCTCCCTGCCCCAAGGCCGAGTTCGGCTACTGGGCAGGGGCCGTGCGCCGGTGGCTGAAGGAGGGGCTCCCATGCCGCGCGCCGGTCCCCTCAGGCGCCCTGGACGGGGACCTGGTCAGGGGGTCGGTCCCGTTCGGCTTCGAGAGCGCCCTGGTCTCCAAGACAGGAACGAGCGAGCTCGTGGACGGCAACGTCATGCCAGCCCTCGGCCTGGACTCATACCTCGCCAAGTTCCCCATCGACTTCAGCCCGCGCCTGCCTCGGAGAATACTACAAGAGGACGAGCGGCAGAGGCTCTTCACCGACTCCTACGGGATCACGAAGATGATCATGAAGGAGAACGCGGCCACCTGGCATTCCGTGGACTTCCCCATCAAGTGCAGGGCGGACCTGCGGGCGTACATCGACCGCTACGACTCGGACTACGCTGGCCGACTTCCGTGCGGGATCGACGAGCTCGCCTCCGCGCTCCGAGACAGGCCGTACCCCATCCGCCTGGGCGGCGAGCCCTTCGGGTTCACGTACCTTCCCCGGGCCCTCATGGGCGACGTGGGCTACATGACCGCTTTGTACGACGACCCTGGCCTGATCCACGAGATGAACGAGTTTTTCCTGGGCTTCGCCATGGGCTACTGGGGCCTGATCCTCGGGAAGATCGCCATCGACTGCGTGGTCATCCTGGAGGACGTGGCCTACAGGAACGGGCCCATGATCTCCCGGGCGATGTTCGAAGAGTTCGCCGCCCCCTACACGGCGCGCCTCGCCGACTTCGTCAAGCAGTTCGGGGTGAAGAGCGTGGTCGTGGACTGCGACGGGAAGATCGACGAGCTGGTTCCGTCCTGGGCGGCCGCGGGCGTCACGGGGCTCTTCCCCGTGGAAGCGGTCAACGACATTGTCGCGTTTCGCGAGGCCTACCCCCGCCTGCAGCTCCTGGGCGGCGTGGACAAGCGGCCGCTCATCGCGGGGGACCGGGCGGGGATCGACGCGGAGCTCGCCCGCATCACCCCCCTCGTCCGCGGGGGCGGGTACATCCCCCACATCGACCACGCCGTCCCCGAGGACATCTCCTGGGACAGCTTTGCCTACTACCGGACGCGGCTGAACGGCATCGTGGATTCGGCCGCGGCGGGATGAACGGACAGAAGGAGGGTGCCATGAAGAAGCTGAAGATCGGTTTCGCCGCGGGTTTCATGGACGGGTTCTCCAAGGCGGGGCTCGACACCTTTGCCGCCTACCGCGGGGAGCTGGAGAAGATGGGCGAGCGCATGGGCTTTGAGCTCGTCCACTACCCCAAGGCCATGATGACGGTGAACGAGGCGCGGGCCATCCGGGAGGACCTGGACGCCAAGGGTGTCGACTTCCTGCTCCTGTTCCACCCCGCCTACATCATCGGGGACAACGTGTACGAGATCATGAAGACCCGGGCGAACATCGGCCTGTGGGCGATCGAGGAGCCCCGGGAGGACGGGCCCATGCCCCTCGCCTCCTTCGTGAACCTCTGCCAGAACATGGGCATCGCCCACCAGATGTTCAAGGGCGCTCCAAAGAAGGCCAAGTGGTTCTTCGGCCCGCTGGACGGCCCGCTGTTCCTCCCCCGGTTCGAGATCACCGTGAAGGCGCTCCTTGCGGTGAAGAACCTGCGGAACGCCCGGATCGCCCAGATCGGGAAGCTCGCCGACGGGCACATCAACCACACCCTGGACACGCGCGACATCTACGCCCGGCTGGGCATCGACGTGAACCGCGACTACGAGGTGGAGGACGTCATGGCCATCGCGGACGGCATGCCGGACTCCGCTGCGGCGGAGGAACTGGAGCGGATCAACGCCTCCTGCGCGAAGCAGCGGATCGGCGACGACAAGATCCGCTACTCCGTGAAGCTCGCCCTCGCGGTGCGGAAGCTCGCCGCGGACAACGACTGGTCCGCCGTGGCCTTCTCCTGCTGGCCCAAGCTGATGCCCCTGCGGGGTATGTCAGGCTGCCTCGTGAACGGCCTGCTGAACAACGGGATGCTCCCCGGCGGCTGCGAAGCGGACGTGGGGGGGACAGTCTCCATGCTCGTGCTCAAGCTCCTCTCCGGCCAGACCACCGTCCTCATGGACCTTCCGCGGTTCGACATCGCGGACAACTCCCTCATGATCTGGCACTGCGGCACCTCTCCCTTCGACATGGCAAGCGGGCGGGGCGTGCTCCTGGAGCGCCACTACTTCGCCGACTATTCGGAGGACCCCGGCATGAAGGACTGCGGCCCCATCGTGGACGTGGTCTTCAAGCCCGGGGACATGACAGTGTTCCGCATCACCGGCGAGGCGGACTCCTTCTACTACTTCACCGGCCGGTTCGCGGAGGATGGGAAGAAAAGCTTCAACGGGAGCCGCGGCTGGGTGAAGGACCTGAAGCTCTACCGCGAGCCGGTGAAGGTGCTCGACCTCATGAACACCATCATGACCCGGGCGTGGGCCCACCATTACCCCATGGTCCTCAAGGACGTGAGCGCGCCGCTGGAGGAGCTTGCGTACTGGCTGGACCTCAAGCGGGTGCGGAAAGCCGAGTACCGGGACTACCTCTCGGTGGACTAGTGTAGTGTCCCTGGAATAACTGGCCATATCCTATTTCTTTGCTTTCCGCTGCCGCGGCTGAGTGCAACCCGGCTTGAGTTCTTCCAACTTCCGCCGCGCACGGTCGAGCTTCTTCATGATGTCCTCGACTTTGGCCATCCAGAGAAACGGACGTGGCTCTTTGTTCCAGGCGGTCAGATATTCTTGGATCGCCTTGACCAAGCCGGGCACGCTCAGGAATACACCTCGGCGAATCGCATGCTCGCTCAACTCCCGAAACCACCGTTCCACCATGTTCAGCCAACTGGAGCTGGTCGGGATGAAGTGGCAGACAAACCGGGGATGTTTCGCCAACCACGCCTGCACCGCCGGAGCCTTGTGCGTGCCGTAGTTGTCCATCACCACATGCAAGGTCAGCTCGGCCGGATACTCGTCGTCCAATCGCCGTAAGAACTTCAGCCATTCCTGATGGCGGTGCCGAGGGTGGCACTGGCCTATCACTTTGCCTTGCAGCACGTCCAAGGCCGCAAATAGCGTCGTTGTGCCGTTGCGCTTGTAGTCATGAGTGTACGTCCCCCAGCGGCCCTTCTTCAACGGCAACCCAGGCTGAGTGCGGTCCAGCGCCTGAATCTGGCTTTTCTCGTCCACACACAAGATCACCGCCTTCTGCGGCGGATTCAAGTACAACCCCACCACATCGGTGAGTTTCTCCAAGAACTTGGGGTCCCGCGAGAGCTTGAAGGTGCGGTGCAAGTGAGGCTTCAGATTATGCATCTGCCAGAGCCGGTTCACCGTGTTCTTGCTCACCCCCTGCGCCTTTGCCATCGTTCGACAACTCCAATTCGTCTGGCCTTCGGGCTTGGTCTGTAGTGTGGCTTCGATCATCTCCTCCCGCTTGGCGACCCCATAGCGCGGCTTGCGTCCGCGCCCCGGCGCCACTTCCCACACCGCCCCCGCCCCCTGCTCGTTCACACGTCTCCGCCACAGGTTCGCCGTGTGACGGTTGACGTGCAATCGAGCCGCCAGGTGCAGGCTGTCCTCGCCCTCCGCAGCACCCAAGACGATGCGACAACGCAACCCCACCTGCTGCGGCGTCCCATGTGCCCGCTCCCACTGTCGCAGTTGGGCTTGGTCAGTGGTGCTTAATACCATCGGAATGCTTCGCTTTGGCATGGGAAAAGTCTACCACAAGATGCCATATGTGTATAGTCATTTGAGGGACACTAGACTAGTTTCACGAACAAGGCTCTCGCTGCAGGTAGAAAACCATCGACCGTGCTGCTTCGCTTCGAACATACACATGCGGTGGATCTTCCGTCGCGTGTTCGCCGAAATTTCAACGTAGCTGATTCTGAAAAACTGATCATTGTTGAGCGGTTGCGTCTCGCCGACCAGGCTCCAATGATCCTTGAACGCCATTATTTTCGTTCCCGGCTTTTGCCAGGACTGCTTCCCGATGATGTGATTGTATCGATCTATGACATGCTCACCCAGAAGTATCACCTGACCATGTCTGAAATGGTCGAGACTATCCGCATAATCACGATCAAGTCCCGCAATGCTGTTCTTCTGGGTGTGCCTGCCGCGACCCCCGGCTTCCTCATGTTCTTCATGCCACTGAATGAACAAGGGATACCGGTCTATTTTGCTGAGGTTATTTACCGGGGAGACGCGTACGAATTCCACAACAGACTGGGACCGATATGGAGAAGCCATTCGATTGATGAAGACCCTGGGGATTTCTCAACGCACGACCAGCGAATAGAATCTTTACCCCATGTGACAACGTCGGCAGCAGGGAGTCGAGAATAATGGATTATCCAGGCGCGGAGCTAATGTCAGCACAACAAAAGAACGGATGTACACAATGAACGCCAAGGCGCCTGCATGAAGAACTCGAATGATATCATTCTTGCTGCTGCGCGCATCGGGATAGCAATTCCTGCGTTCAATATCGCGCACCTGCCGATGACAGAGCCCCTCATCCGCGCCGTCGCCGATCAGGATTCCTTCGCTCTCATCGAGGTGTCACGCATCGATTGGCTCAAGTTCGGCGCGAAGAGCCCCGCGGCGGTGATCGCCGAGTACCGCAGGTACGAGGACCCCGGTCACGTGAGGATCCACCTCGATCACGTGCCGGCGATCGACGAGGACCACAAGACGGTGGACTACCGGGCGATCATCGAGGAGGCGATTGCGCTCGGCTACCAGTCCGTCATGATCGACGCCTCGCGACTATCCCTGGATGACAACATCCGTGCAACCCGAGAGATCACCGACTTGGCACACCGCAGCGGCGTCCCGGTCGAGGCGGAGCTGGGCGCGGTGCTCGGCCACGAGACCGGTCCCCTGCCGCCCTACGAGGAACTGTTCAAGTCGGGGAGGGGATTCACCCGGCCCGACGAGGCGGAACGGTTTTCTCGCGAGTCAGGCTGCGACTGGCTGTCTGTCGCCATCGGCAACATCCACGGTGCCGTGGGTGAGGCGACGAAGGATCAGAAGAAGGTGGAGGCGCGGCTCGCGTTGGGTCACCTTGAAAAGCTCTCTCGAATCACCGGCATTCCCCTGGTTCTCCACGGGGGCTCGGGGATCCGGCAGGAGGATGTGCTCGCCTCCATGAAAAGAGGAATTGCAAAGGTCAATGTAGGTACCGAAGTTCGCCAGGCGTACGAGCAGGCCCTCAAGACCACCGGGAGCGTTGCGGCTGCCCAGGACGCGCTGTTCGTACGCGCCGTCTCTCTCATCAGTGACTGGTTCGGCCTCTCCGGCATTCGCTCCCGGCTCCTCGCCTGACCAGACGAGTCTGTGAGCGATACGGCCTTTTTTCACCGGAGGATGATGTGGAAATGATGAACGCCGTCGTGTATTACTGTAAAAGCGATGTCCGCTATAAGAAAGTACCCGTGCCCGATTGCCGGGAAGATGAGCTGCGAGTGAAGATCGATGCGTGCGCCGTGTGCGGCTCGGATATGAAGACTTTCAACAATGGCAACCCCCGCATGAAACCCCCTATGGTCATGGGCCACGAGTTCAGCGGCCTCGTCGAAACCGCAGGCAAGGCCGTGAAAGGTTTCCGCGTGGGGGAACGAATCGTCATGGCCACCTCTATCTCCTGCGGCGAATGCTTCTACTGCAAGAAGGGCTGGAACAACCTGTGCGCGAAATTGAACCCGATGGGGTTTTCCTACCCAGGAGGCATGGCCGAGTACCTGGTCATCCCTGCGGCGGCCATTCGCAACGGGCATGTGGTGAAGGTCCCGCCAGGAATGCTGCCGGAGCACGCGGCGCTCGCCGAGCCCACGAGCTGCGCGGTGAACTGCGTGGAGAATTGCGGGATCAAGGGCGGCGAGACGGTCGTCGTCGTGGGCGCCGGTCCCCTGGGGATCCTGAACCTCTATGTGGCCCGGGAGTACGGGGCGAGGAAGTTGATTCTCGCTCAGCGAGAGGGGAAGCGGCTGTTGCAGGCCGGGGAGTTCGAGTATGAGCGGCTGGTGAATACAACCAAGGAGGATTTGGCCGAGGTCGTGCGCTCGGAGACCGGCGGCCTAGGTGCAGACGTCGCCATTGTGGCAGCTCCGGAGGCGGGGGCGCAGGAGCAAGCCCTCGATCTCGTGCATAAGAAGGGCCGGGTCTGTCTGTTCGCCTCCCTCCCCGTAGGCAAGAGCATACTGAACATCGACAGCCGCACCATCCACTACAACGAGATCATTGTCACCGGAGCGAGCGACTCCACACCCCGCCAGGTGGAGAAGGCGGCCTCTGTGCTGAGCCGAAAAGACTTCCCCAAGCAGAAGATCGCAAACCCCATCCTGAAGCTTCAGGATATCCACAAGGCCTTTCAGATCATGCAGGCTCGGGAAGGGATGCGCGTGGTCCTGAGGCCCTGACAGAACCCCGAAGCGACGGAGCGACATTCGTAGCACGACTCCCCGTTCCTACGTAGTGACCTGGAGAAGGTGAGCTCGCTGGTAAGGAAGCACGCGCTGCGCGTCTCCAAGCACTTCGGCTCCGATCCCTCGGTGAGGCGGTAGCCCGCGCTCCGGCAGCCGGACAAGGAGAAGAAACTCTCCTCATACCCAGGCCGCGCGGTTGCAGTACCCGCGGATCTCCTGCTCCGCCCCCACGAGAAAAGGTCCCCGCGCTTTGGGAGGCGTTAATCTCCGCAACACCGACCCCTTAGTATGATGTCCCCTAAATAACTTGACACAGAATGTCATTTGTGCTATCCTTGCTACCATCGTATCGTAGAAGGGAGGACCGTCTATGGCAGCGAGGAATGTCGCCAGAGCCATCGCAATGGACTCCGATACGCGGCAGCAACTGGAAGCGTTCGCGCGATCGCGGAGTCTTCCCCATGGGCTGGTAGTTCGAGCGAAAGTGATCCTCATGGCCTGCGAGGGGATGAAGAGCATCGACATTGCCGAGAAAGTCGGCCTCAGTCGCGTGAGCGTTGGCAAGTGGCGCACCAGGTTCCTCGAGTATGGTTTGAACGGGTTGTATGATGAACTGCGCCAGGGGCGCCCGCGCCAGATTGAAGAAGAGCGGATTGCGGAGTTGATCAACACGACTCTTCACAGCGCCCCGCGGGGGCAGACCCACTGGAGCTGTCGGACGATGGCGGATTGCAGCGGCGTGTCAAAGTCCACGGTACAGCGGGTGTGGGAGGCTTTTGGGGTCCAGCCACACCGCCGGAGGCATTTCAAGCTATCCAACGATCCGTTTTTCGTAGAAAAGGTGCGCGATATTGTAGGGCTGTACCTTCATCCTCCCCAGCATGCGATGGTGTTGTGCGTTGACGAGAAGAGTCAGTGTCAGGCCTTGGAGCGCACTCAGCCCTCGCTGCCCCTGGGCTTGGGCTATGTGGAGGGCTACACGCACGACTACCTGCGCCACGGCACCACGACGCTGTTCGCGGCGCTGGACATCGCCAACGGACAAGTGTTGACGCAGTGCAGAGCTCATCACCGGCATCAGGAGTTTCTGAGTTTTCTACGGTTGATCGAGCGCAGTATGCCCGAGGAGCTTGAGGTCCATCTCGTTGTCGACAACTACGGCAGCCACAAGCATGCCACGATCAAAGGTTGGCTTGCGCGTCACGACCGATTCCATCTGCATTTCACGCCGAACTACTCCTCCTGGTTGAACCAGGTGGAACGCTGGTTCTCCTTGATCACTCAGCGTGCGATTCGCCGTGGTTCCTTTGGCAGCGTCAAGGAGTTGGTCTCGAAGATCGACCAGTTCGTGCAGGCCTACAACGAGGAGTCGACACCGTTCATCTGGCACGCCACCGCCGAGTCAATCCTGAGAAAACTAGATCGGCTGTGCCAAAGCATTTCCGGGACAGGACACTAGCCCTGCCCCTTACCCGTAGGTGGCCACTGGCCAAACTCATCCATCCTCCAGCAACGCGAACCCCAAGCACATGAACTGAAACTCCCTGTATCCCTGCCAGAGCAGCTGATGGCCTGGAGGCGGATCGTT
>Ga0315288_10000768_pt1 | contig 40831 bp, 55 predicted proteins | sample YL17G11_20_MG_FD_203454 | JGI IMG/M metagenome (GOLD analysis project Ga0315288, IMG submission 203454) | Sediment microbial communities from Yellowstone Lake, YNP, Wyoming, USA - YL17G11_20 | ecosystem: Environmental > Aquatic > Freshwater > Lake > Sediment | place: USA: Wyoming | collected...
TTCCACGATTTTACAGCTTTAACTAATCCTAATAGGCCGGCACTTACAAGATCAAAATGACTGCAAACACTAGTAGGAGAGTGCTTACTGACGTTGTATAAGATCAATCCTATAAAGGCGTCATAATGTGCTGTTGTTAATTTCATTTAGGACTTCTTACTACCTGACTCCATAACAGTACCATTTGAGTTAATTCTGCTTCTTTTAGTGCTAGCTTTTTTTCTAACTCTTCTATGGTTTTCTTAAGGCTTATTATTTCTTCGTCTTTAGTTCTCATTTTTTCTCCTTCCTATTCCAACTATGTTTTTTAGTGAATATATTTTCTTCTTTCTCTTTTTCTGTCATTATTTGCTTATATTCGGCGTCTCTATTTTTAGACTCTAGCTTTGTTACTCTGTCTTTTAGCAGTTTAATTTCTTCTAATATGTTTTCGTTCATTTATTCTCCTAGTTCATTTAGTATTTTTAGGTAATCTGGACGCCTATGAATTTCAAACCAAAATATAGTGCTTACTGGGTCCTTATGGAATATAAAGTGGCATTTAGAACATAAGCATATAAGGTTCTTTTCGTCGAATCTTAGTAAGGATTTCTTATAATATTTGCTTACAATATGGTGGACTTGTGTAGACGGTTCTTTTTCACAGTATTCGCAATTAGGTTTCTGTAATCGTAACCTTGTGCTAAGTTCTTTCCACTTGTTTCTGTTTTTTAGGGCTTTACTTTGTTTTTTCATCTATACCCCTATTATCTAGTATTCCGTCGTTTCCCTCATCTTCCTCAATGGCGTCTAGGGAATGGTTAGTATCAATCTTATCTAGGATCCAGTCGGTTAATTTTGTTACGGGTCTAGTCCATGGCACCTTACCGCCCCACTTAGTTTTAATTCTACCTATTCTGCTTGAGATCGTTTCGTCTGGGTCACCTAGCAAAATTGAATTACCTAATTGATCCAAAGAAATTAAGACGTTCATTATATACCGGCCGGTTAATTTTAATAATTTCATATTACCTCCTTAAATCATCTCAGGTAGTCCTCTATAGTTTTTTCTCCTGTTATATTCCATGTAATAAATTCCATTGTATTTATACTTTTTCTTTACCTTCTTCTTTTTCTTTTTAGGCTTGAGTTGGTTCCTTTTAAAAACATCAGATGGTTTTTCCTGTCTCCTCATGCAACGAAAAATCCGGGTTAAAATATTGTCCAGCGCCTTATAAGTCAGATTGTTTTTTTTACAAATTTCTGCCATACTTAATCCGTTATAGCGATCTAATATTAACTGCCAGTATTTTTCTAAGGTGTCTTTTCGTAACGCCCTATACTGTTCATAGTCTAAACTCCAATTTTTGAAGAATAATTTTTTCATATTGTCTAGCATTTCTTTTTCGTCATCAGGTGAAAAATCATAAACAGTAGGTAAAGTTATTCGCTGGTAGTGCTTATAGTCGTCCTTTTGTTCTTCACCGTTTGCGAATACTGTTCTTATGTCTCCTGCAAGGATCCAATTATGGCAAGGGTAATAAAAAGAGTTTATGTGGCTAATAAGTTTTCTTCTAATAACAATCCAAGCAAAACTAGTGAATTTAGTTTTTTTATTAGGTTTAAAACACCTCATGGCTTCGCAGTAGGCAATTCTACCGGTTTGAAGCAAGTCCTGGTAGTAGTCTTTTTTATAATTTAGCCTGCTTAAAACCGCACCAGTAAGTTGATCGGCTTCCTCTTGGTTGTAAGTTAATTTAGCCATTGGTTATATTATACAACGTTTTTGGTGAATAAAAACATTCATTTATTTCTTGAATTAATTAAATATTAGCATATACTAAACAAAACTAAAAGGAGAATATGAGTAAACCAACACCACTACAGGCTACGTTAGTTATGTATTGTGGGCAGATCTTATACGACTTTCACATGGTAGAACACCCGCCTAAAATACTACAAAAGAAATTATGGTTATATAGGCTATTATGGCGTTTTAGAAAGCTTATATTACCTAAAGAAAATATTGAGCCTATTCTTAGACGTATGTTTGAAGACATGGGTGTAAGTATTTTGTATATACACCAACTTGTTAGCTTATATGGCGATCTTTATGACGGTAAAATACCAAGAATAATAAGTGTGGATCCGCACTAATATTGTTAATAATTTTGGATCCCTTCAATTATTTAATATATTATTTGTTGTATTATTAAAAGTGTGGACCAGTGTTTATAACCGGTAAGGTTAAGTTGTTGAAACACCACATCCCCCTAGTAGAAACCTTAGGCTTGTATAAGGCTCCTATTTAGAAGGATGTAGTGTTGTGTCTAAAACCGTATAAGGTTTAAGAGTCGATGACACCACTGAGCATATTCTGGTCTATTAAGCTCATATCCGATGCCTGGCTTAGCGGGTTACGGTTAGCGTTCAACCCAATTACGGATATTCCCCGACTACTAACGGTCCCGGGCGTAAGTATTCTACCCGGTCGATCACTGTGCTTTTTAAACTGTTCCGGTTGTCCATGTTTCAGGCTACCCGGTCTAACAGCAGAACGTCTCAAGCCTTTTCGTTCTTTAATATTCATACTTAGATCATACAAGAAAACTTTTTTTATACCTCTTAAATAATATTTTTTTGTTACCAAAAATAGATGCAGGTAAATAGAATTATTTTAGTGAAAGAAATAGTAAGATTTATGTTGTCTAAAGTTTTATTATTATGTATAATGGTTGTGAAGATCATGCAGGACAAAAAACAACTTGAACCAGTAGCAGGAGCATCGTTAGCACACCTACCGCATGATCTTCAACTCCTGTCTACTGGTTCTTCTTATAAGGAGAATGGTTATGTCTAATAGTTATTATGAAGCAATTGTTTCGGACGTAAAAGGTTGTAAGCTAAATAAAAAAGTGCAAAAATTATTTAAAGGCAAAACACTAAGCGAAGACGGAAAAACATTAAAGGTAGTTGGATGTTATGAGTATTCAGGTCCCTTTAGTCTTTTAGTTTTTGACGGAATAGAGCAATATAAAGAATTAGCAAAAATTAAAGACGGACTACTTTGGAGTTTTAAAGACGAAGGAGAACTAACAAAAGTAGAAATCTCTATTAATAAGAAGTGGCATACAGTTGCTTTATTTAATGAGAACCTACAATTTCTAGACATTATTTATTATGATCTAAAACATAGTTTAGAAAGAAAAGAAACAGTTGATCTAATGGCACTACTTGAAAACATAAGAGGAATTATTGCCGACAGAAAACATGAAGACACCTATGGGTTAACAGAAATTGATCTGTTGAATATAAAGAAAGCGGATCTACTAAACCAAGTAGAAAGTATAAAACAAGAAATAAAAGCAAAGAAACATAAAGATGCCGTTGAACCAGAATTATTCTAAGGAGCGTTATGGGCGAACAAAATTCACTAGTTATATTTACTAAGGCTTCTCAAATGTTAGCGGAGGCAGTTACAGTACAAAAGGCTAAAGAGCTAAAGGACCTTGCATTAACCGCTGCTGACTGGGCAAAAAGGAAGGGCATGGGTCAACAAGCTATTGCTTATGCTCAGTCTTATGCTTTACAGGCAGAACGCAGAATGGGCGAAATGCTTAAGACAACAGAAAGAAATAAGGGCGCAAAAGGTATAGGTAGGAGTGCGGTCATGTCCAGTGACCGCACTCCTACCCTTAAAGACATAGGTATTACAAAGAACGAATCGGCAAGGGCGCAAAAGGTAGCAGATATTAACGAAGATATATTTTCTGAAATTATTAGCGGAGAAAAACCAATAACAAAAGCACTAGGAGAACTAAAACTAGCAGAACGCAGAACCGACATTAAACGACAAAAATCCGACATAGCATCCGGTAAAACAAAACTACCAGAAGGTAAATACGAAATTATTGTAATAGATCCTCCTTGGCGTTATAGCGAAAAAGAAGATGCTGGTTACGACTCTAATAGTTTTCGTGGCACAACACCTTACCCTACCATGTCTATAGACGAAATTAAGAAGCTTAAACTACCTGCCTCTAACGACTGTATAGTATGGCTATGGACTACTCAGAAGCATTTAAAGTATGCATTCGGTATATTAGAGTCTTGGGGTTTTGAGGATAAGGCTATACTAACGTGGTGTAAAAATAAGATGGGTATAGGTAAGTGGCTTAGGTCTAAATCTGAGTTTTGCATTATGGCAGTTAAAGGTAAACCTAAAATTAACCTTACAAACCAGACTACCGTTCTTAATGCAGACGCAAGAGAACATAGTCGTAAGCCAGATGAGTTTTATAGCATGGTAGACGAACTTTGTATAGGCAGAAAGTTAGACTATTTTAGCAGAGAAAGTAGAAAGGGTTGGGACAGTCATGGCGTTGAAGCTAGTAAATTCTAAAAGGAGTAATAATATGTTGACAAGCGATATAAGAAAAATGATGGAAGAATGTAAACCGGTATATAAGTTTGATGAATGTAATAAGGGTAATGAACCTTATAAAGAGAAGGCGAATACTTTAATAAAGGAGTTTTTTGGAGCAGAAGAAATTACTCCAGCAAATAACGCACAAGCAGACTATAATGGTACAGACTTCGTTATTACTAACTCTAAAGGGTTACGACAAACTATAGACGTTAAATATATGAACACGCCTCTTTATGAGGAAAACAAAATAATTATTGAAGTAGACCATATTAACATAGACGGAACATTTAGGCGTTTAGGATGGTCGTTTCAACAAGACAAGAATACCGACTGGATTGTTTATTATTTTAGGAAGGCAAATAAAATTAGAGTTATACCGTTTTTGCTATTAAGAAAAATATGTATTATTAAAAAAGACTTATGGATTACAAAATACACTACGGGAGGAGCAAGAAATCCAGGTTATACTACTAGATGTATTTTTTTGCCAGTCAGTGAATATATAGATGCAGAAAAAGAAATATTAATTGTCGAACCGGTTGTGCAAACATGTGCTAAACCGGTTTCTGTTAAGGCAAATTTACCCGAACAGAAATATGAACCAAAAGCAGAAAAAATTACATGGGATGATACTATTTATGGAGTAATAACATGACTCAAGACGAACAAGAGCAGATAGAAGAGCAATTAGAATCCGCTAGAGCAGCTAATGATAATTTAGGTACCGATGATATTATTTTGAAAGAAGGAGATTATACCATAAGAGGTTGGCCGGTTAACGTAAAAAAATACTTATATAAAGAAGCGTATACTTGCGAAGGTAAAACAACAATTGGTAGAAGGATTTATATTCGTGGAGAACCGGTCTAAAAATTAAAGGAGTAAAATTATGAGTGCAGTATGCGGATGCAGTTCTAAAATAGACATGAGTAAATTTGACGAAATAACGGATATAAACTTTTATGAGGTTGTTGAAAAGAAAAATCCTAAAAACAAAATTAGAATTATGGTACAGACGGTAAAGAAGGCAAGGAAACAAAAAAGTAAGAAAAACTAAAGGAGAATAATTATGCTTAGTTTTATTGCACTTGCCGTTTGTCTATTAACATCGCTTATGTGTTATATTATGTCGCTTTGCTATATTAGTCATGGCGATGTTAACAAGGCGATCTATTATGTTTTAACTGCTATTTTATTTAACTTAGTGGCTACTATGAATAAGAAAAACTAAAGGAGCAGTATGAAAGGTGAAAAAATAATGTCAATAATTCTTATAAAGCTTTTTAAGGGTTGCTACTTAAATGGATTACTAGATCAATTAGAAAATGACGATCCAATTCTTAAAGTTGGAGAAGACGGAGAAACTAATTTTAGTGAAAGCGAAATAGAGTACCTAAAGAAATTAGCAAAAAGGTTTCCAAATAAATAGGTTAAAATGAACGATTACCAACGACAACTTATACGTGAAGCAATAGACGATTTATGGTATAGTATATTTGAAAAGAAACCTAATTGCTATGATATGGTGATTAAAAAGGATATAACAATAAACGACATAAAGAAATTACTACAAACAGCGCATATTAGGATACATCATTATACAAGTTACGAACAATACTAATTAAAGGACTAACTATGTTATACAAAGATAAAATATTGTTTGAAAAAGAACTAGAAGCATTGCTAAAACCATTGCTAAAATCGCTATACCTTAAATGGAATATGTACGATGCTAGTATGGTCCACCAGGCGTTCACTCATTATATTTGTGGCAGAAATAATGCCAAGATTTTAAAATTGGTGAACTCAAGGAAAAGGCGTAAGCTAAAATTTAAGAAACTAAAAAGCGAATTAGAAAATGTTAAAGTGGCGCAGGAGTTAAATAAATACGTGGAGGCGTTATGACCAAGAAAGAAATGTTAGAACTAGGCGAAGACGAATATAAGCTAGAAAAATTTGTTATGAAAAAAGTTTACAAAAAATATAAGGCGGCTTATAAAAAATGGTGTTACGCCATGGATGAGTATATATTATGTGGCGGAGAAGAACCCCAGTTTAAGGATTATTTAAAATGAACGCTATCGATTTTTTACAGCTTTCGGAAGAAGAAACAACTAATCCGCCAATTAAAGTTGATAAGAAACCGCTATTTGAACCTGCTTACGTGCCAATTTTTACTTCGCCGGTTAATATTAAGAAGTTACGTTCGCAGATTATGGTGGACACTAGGGATCCTTATTTAACTGGTAGTGTTGCGGAAGGCATTATTAGACATAATTTAACCTTGGCGATGCTAAAAGAACTTGAGTCGCACATTAAAATTGAGAAGATGCAAGAAGGTTTTAGTGTTTATGGACAGACGATGTTTGTAGGCAAGCTAGATGTGGTAGAAAGGAGAGAAAAAATATGATTATGGAAATATTAGGCGTGTTTATTATATTATTGCTAGCTGGCGTGTTACATGATATTGAGGTACTTAATGAGACGTTAAAGGATATAATTTTTATTCTAAAAGATATTAAGGATAAAATAAAATAGTGATTATTACAGACATAAATATAACGCACGAACAGATAGATATAACTAGCGGCAGCTAGAGAGTATTTAGCTAGAACTCCTACTGCAACCTTACAAGTAACCCTATTGTCACAAGAAGATTACAGAAACTTACAGGCGATGTTAGGTAGGAACGTAACACTGGTAGAATCACGTCCTGATGATATGCCAACTGTAACTTATAACGGACGGACACTTAGAGATTATTCTAAACCGCAACCAATTAAAACCAGAACAGCAAAAAATAGTATAGGAGAACTTGATCTAAATGAACAATAAAGACAAAGCTATAATAGACGAACTTAAGCAAGCCATTACTAAAAGCCCATTAGAAAAGCTTCAACTTGTTTTCGGTGTAGGTAGCAAGGTAGAAGCTAATAGATTAAATTATGAGCGGTTTAATAAATGGCGCAAGAAGCACAGAAAACTACACAACCTAAGAATTAACCATTACAGTAGAAAATTGCGTGGCTACTATGATAAACTACCTTTTAAAATAAAGTACCTGGAAGAACAATTAAAAAACCATAAGCGTGGTATTGTTACCGTATGTTATAATACTGAATGGTGCAGATTGCAAAGAGGTTATTACAAGGATCTTCCTGCTATAATTAAACGGCTTAAGCTAATACTTAGTGACTTTAAGAAAGGTAAAGTGCCTAGGAGTTAACTACCTCTTAGGACAATTACTTATGTTGTTGTCAAGCTTTTCAAGTACTTCCGAATTTTTAGTAATTGCCGCAGTAGTGTCTTTTATAATTACTTTAAGCTCTTCGTCGTCTTTACTTTTTTGACGGTAGACATAGACTAAACCTATAACCGATACTAGAGCAACTAAAGCCCATATTCCAGCGGAACTTAAATTACCTAAGTTTGCACCCTGAGTTGTAATTTGATCTACCGTACTTACTTCGCCTACTACGCTTAACGCCAACCAAGATCCATATACAAAAATGCTCATGTGTATCTCCTAAAATATTATATTCTTTAATGTTAATGAGAAACCAGCTAATAAATAGTCTATACCGCCTTTAGTCGCCCATAAACTACAATAAGCCGTCTTAGATGCAACACCAGTAATATAAGCTAAAATATCTGCTTGATCTAGGTCTACAAGGCAATACATGGTACCTGCGCTTAAATTAATAGCACCAAACGAACTATTAGATACTGTTAGCAAAGGAGTACCATTATAAGATCCTGCTAGCTTTAGTGTAAATGTATAACCGGTCATATTAACTGCCGTCTTAGTGGCATCGTTAATTGTCCAGTTAATTCGCATGTTATCTTTATAAAAAAATTCAGGGGTATCAACCTTAGATCCATTAGAGGACGTAAGATTAGAGTTGGAAGAATTTACACTGTAAGATTTTATATGTCTAGTTGTCATTATATTTGTACCGCATTTTTCACAGAACACGCACTGTCTACTATCATAACCTTACCTGAGACATTATTAGTAAGCACTATTTCAACAGTATAATTTTTGCTTGAGACATTAGCTAAGTCATTATCTAAGGCGGTACCACTAACGTTACATCTGCAAGAAATAATACCAGCAACTACATTAGACAAGGCATAATCAGAAACATTATTCCACCTACTTTGATCGTCTACTACAACCACAGGACTTGCATTAGAGCCATATAAGTCGCCTATATATAATGCCCATGAGTCGGTATTAGCAAAAGTTGAGAATGTATTAGAGGACGAACTAGCATAGCAATTAGCCTGTAAAATATATTCGTTACCCCTTACAAAATTAACAGTAGTAGAGGTAGGACTAACAGGTGCAACAATAAATCCAGCCCGGTCGTTATCAATATATAATGTTTTAGTGTTTAAACTCATAATTAAATATTCTCTAGTTTCTCAATTTGCTCTAATCAACACACAATATTCCATTTCTAACGAAAACCTGTTGAATTGCATAACCGGTCGAATTACATAAATATAAGGTTCCGGCTGTACTTTCCAATCCATTATGTGAGTTAACCGTTATTAATGGTGTGGTTATATTAAGTTCGTTCTCTGATTGTAAAACTGTGTAGGCGGTATTGATCCTAAGCACAGCACCTGCATTTAGATCAATATCGTTGTCGGTTGTTAACGTTGCTCCGCCGTCATTAATAACACTAAAACTATTAGTATTCCAGTAGTTTTGATCATTGTCAAGTAGTTGTAGGCTTTTAACTTTTACAACTCCTGCTTCGTCATAATTTAATACTTCGTTCCCCGCCGAATCCTTAAAAATACGACTGTCTGGTTCTATAGAAATTACTTCATCATGGTCCGAAATTACACCGGTCATTAGGTTACGTGCTGCGTTACCATCTGTCCGGAGATATCCACCCTTACCCGCCTGAGTGTCGTTAATGTTATGTGAGTCGTCGTCAAAATTCATCAGGTCGGCGTGAGGAATTTGACTTGCTACATTAGAGTAAGATCTAAATGCAACATCCTGTGATACACCACCTACATCTGCTGGCCGAACAATAAGTCTGTCACCGCTAGAGTATGGCAGCACATTATTTGTTCCGCTAAGGTACCCTTTAATTTCTGCTGCGGCATCGTCCTGAGCAATTACGTTCCAGTCTAGCGATTTTTGGTCTAGCGGGAAAAAGGTCCACGCATAATACGCAAACCAATCCTCAATATAATCCATCAGTGCATCCATGCGTTTGTATTTTACGGCACCATAACTGTCGGGCCACACAAAGGGGCGGATAACAAACTCATCGTCGTCTAAAAATGGAGTTTCTTCTTCCTGTGCTTTCCATCCTAAAATTTCTTGTTTATTATCGGTGTTGTATGATAGAGACATAGCATCTGGCCTGGAATACGCCTCAGTTATATCTCCAACATAATATGGCTCTACTGTTACTGTAGTACCAGATACATTTGCGTATGCTAAAACTGTGTTTTTGTAAACCGTGTCGGTAATTGGATACGCACCGGTTACTATATCTACGGTAACGCTTGTTGGTTTTAATGGATCGTTTAATTTTAGATAAACGTAACCGCTAGTAGGCGTTGCTAATGTATAAACATCATCGTAATGCTCACCCCAACTTGCAGGTATAGGATAAGACAAGTCCGCCACGTGCCTATACCAAACGCCACCATGGACATCGACAGACGCAGTGTTAGCCACTACCTCAAAGTGGAATTCGCTAGAAACGGTATTGGCAGCGGTCTGAGGACTTATTGAAACATACATTCCGCTTGCATCGTCTTGAACAGTAAATACAGTAGCATCGAACTGGATATTATTTAGCTTTAATGCCTGCCTATTTACATTAGACCAGCTATCAAAGTTAATTCCTCTGTCGCCTTTTTTAGGTATTGGATTATAGCGCATGGTTAAATTGCAATAACAGAATCATCAAATAAAGCAGAAAAATCCCCATCTACATAAAGAGTATCAGAACCATCAGGACGTGGAACTGTCATATAAGGGACATCCCATTTTCCGTCAAGTCTAAGAATTTTATTCCATCCTTCAACTTCTAGGTTGTCTGTTACGTCTCCATGATCGGGATTTCTATAGGTAAATTGTAGTTCTGCCCTCCATAATTTTTGGTTGTAACAATTATATAATACTTCTGTTGTCGCACCCTCAAATAGCCAGCATTCCATTCCACCACCAATAACTGTTCCAAATGGAGCCGGAGCACTATTAACTCTTGCCGTTAGGCTCTTTACGTTTCCTTGGAAAATTGTAAAATTAGAATCTACAACATAGCGTGTAATTCTTAAGGTTGTTTTATTTACCTTGCTAGGAAGTGGTTGTACAACGGTAGTATCATCACTATCCCATAACCATCCAGCAGAACCAGGAGCATTTACTGGATTTATATTAACAATTTCTCCACCAAATTCTACTGTCTTTGGTAAATCGGCAACATCGGTAGGAGTAGGAAGTTCTCCGCCAGCCCAAAAAGCAACAGGATCTATAGGTTCATTTGTATAACTACAAGACCATTCAAATTTATAAGGATGTCCAGCAAGGGGTTTAACGCTCCTACTGACGCATATCATATGTGTATAGTTTTGAGCGTAAGATCCATAATTAGGCGGAACTATCGGAAATTCAAATGTTTCGCCCATGTTAGGAACATCTACGTCCTCATCAACGGTAGAATTTGGATCATACGTGAAAACCCTAGTAGCTGTTATTCCACGTTCTACTTCTGTATATTCAAAACCACCAGTACTCTCTTTAACTCCGATAGACATTTTAACTCCTTACATGGTCTTAGCGTTTGAAGAATTGGTAGGATTTATATTACCATATTGTACAAGACTATTAGCATATGGACTTACTTTATTATAAGGCATAACAATATCCATTAAGCCCCAGTTAGAACTACCTTTGCCAGAATTAAAATTCTTAATTTCTTCTGCGTCCCTTAGCATAGCTTCTTTTAGTTCCTTATTTGCGTCTGTATTAGCTAGAACTGCATCTGTATTTTTATTCCTAGAATTCATTTCGTTTTCTTTGTTAATCATTTCTTGGGCAGCTTCATGTAGCCCTGCGAAAGTAGTAGTAGATGTTCCAGTAGGTAGGAATCTAAAAGGATCTGCGTTAGCTGCTTTTCTTTGTCTTGAAAGTTTATTACCTGCCGTTTCTCCTTCTAACGGAGTAATTATATTACCTATTGCAACACCAATTTTACTTAGGCTTTCTTCCCATGCCTTAATACCAATATCAGCTAAGTCGTCAAATATTTGTCCCCAACGTAAAGTAAAAAGGTTTTTAAGTATACTACCAAGAGCTTCAAACATAGCCATTAGTCCATCATAAATACCGGTTACAATGGACCAAATAAGTTTAACACCTAACCATATCTTGCTAGAAACATCTTTTATTAGATCCCATGTACTACTCCATTTAGCACCAGCTCCTTTCATAAGGTGTACGGCTGCATCTAATATAAATAAGCCAGTAGCGAATCTTAATAAACCTTTAAAAATAGCTCCAAAAGCAGTACCTAATTTTCCAATTTTACCGAAAAAGTCTACTAATGGCTGTAATTTAGAAAGTAGTCTAGCAGAGTCTTTTGCAAATTCATTAGCGGGCATAAATCTTCCGGTAATTGGATTTCTAGTCGGCGGAGCATATGTTTTAAATACCTTTCCTTCTTGACCCATTCTCCACATATTTTTAATCATATGAGGTATAGAAGCATTTATTTTTCCTTGTCCTATTCCTCTTGCTTGAATTTTAGCTGCGTATTCCTGTATAACACTTAAATGATTTAGTGATTTAATTAATGCATAAATACCACCACCAGTACCACCAGCACCAGCAGTAATAGCAGCTCCAGTAGCAACTTCTCCGCCCAATTTCTTAGCGCCCGTTTTAGCAGCGCCCTTAGCAGCAGTAGCACCAACACCACCAGCAGCTGCGGTACCAGCTATTTCAGCACCTAACGAAACCTTACCAAGCGACATTAATGCAGCTAACCCTCTTCTAATAGCTCCTTCCCAAAGCATTAATTTAGAAGTAATGCCAGTAACAATATATAAAATTGCACCCCATTTAACTACATTAAAAATCTGCTTAATCTTTTCAGCATCTAGGTTGTCTAATATATCCTTCAGTTTATTAATAACTTTAGTTAATATACCAGAGTCGTAAATTGTTTTACCTACCCTTGCAAGAAATTGATCGAAGGACCATCTTAGTTCTACCATTGAGTAACGTAATAGACTGGCTCCTTTTTCTGTGGTTTGCATATACTTCATTACGCCAGCAGTACCTAAAGCAACACCAGGAGCCACCATATATTTAAACATAGCCTTTGAAATCTTACCTAGCTCAAATCCTATAATTTTATAGTTTCTAGCCTGCCTTCTAAGATTCATTACATGCTTGTCCATTGACTTACTAACTTCTGCTAACTGATCCTGTGTCATGGACTTAAGATCGTTCTTATCAAGACCTAGCTTTACTTTAATAAAGGCTTCAGCTATAGTATTCATTTAACACTCTTTTTTATGGTTTTAGCTGGGTTTTGGATCTCTTCAAGTGTAAATTCGTTTCTGCCTGTCTTTTCTTTAAGCATTTTAAGAGTTGCTGCGAAGGCGGTTCTGTTAGCAATATTCTTGTCGGCATCGTATTTATTACTGTTGTCGTCCTTTTCACTACTTCCGGCCTCTGCTTTTAGAATCTTAAACAAATTGTAAAGTAATATTCTAATTTGAGGGATCGTAAGTCCTAATATATATTCGCTGGTAAAGCCGAATTTATACATTAAGATGACAATGAGATGGTCTAAGTCTTCGCTTAAACTTTGGCTTCCGGTACTTCCGCTTCCGCCATCATCAATGTCAATTTTTTTTTACAAACCTCAAAATCTTCGCCTGTTAGGTAGGAATGAATATAGGCTAATTCGTCAGGCTTGGCTCTAAAGATTAAGTCTGAGATTTCTTGTTCATTGACCGGCTGACATTTAGAAAGCCCAACCATGAAAAGCTCACACATACCAGTAGGACAGGTTAGGTAACTTAAGCATAATTGATCTAATTCAGCCTTGGTAGGTGTGTTTTTTAGAGCTGCTAGGTTCCAGTCAAGTTTTTCTTTTCCTGTTAGCGTCTCTGCAATTTCTCTAGCGTTCTTTTTATACTCAGAAATAATGTTAGCTTGTATAGGTGCGAATAGTTCTCTTATGGGCATCCTTAGCATCTTGTAGGATTTCCCAGCAACACTAACATCAATTGGCGCATTAACCATTTCTACTATACTCATTTGCCTTTTCTCCTTTTTTTAATTAAACTTAAGCAGCAGTGACGGAACCGCTAAACACAAAGGCGTGGTTAAAGCTTACTAGTCCATCTACCGGCGTACCAATAGTAATTGAATTAATAATAATGTCGCCGCTAATAGTATACCCACCACCAGCTGCCTTATCTTTAAAAGCGCAACCAGCATGAGTACCTACAGTAGAGCTTGTTCCCATGGTAGTAAAATTACCATTAGCTCCTGTTAAGCAAGCAATACGTTCTTTCCATCCCGCCGAATCCATTGACGTAGCTTCTTGTACATCTACGGTTTGACTAACTTCCCATGACTTAATCTCAGTACCACCAGCGCCGGTTATTGTTCCAGCGAATCCACAAAGTGCACTTGTCGCCATCTTACACCTCTTTAGTTATTAATAATTTAAGCAATACCAACAGCACCAGTCGAAACGAAAGTATATTTAAATGTTATAGCATCTTCTACGTTATCAGTAAGCGTTATGTCGGTTACTATAATGTCCAACGTGTAGGTATGGATAGCATTAATAAACTCTACACCTGCATGGGCACCAATAGCTCCACAAGGTATTAGCGACTCAAAGGATCCGCTAGCACTCTTAAGGCAGGGTATGTATTCCTTTTTACCAGCGCTTAGCATACTGGTAGCATCTGGTATATCTTGCTCTAAGACCAATTCCCAATTTTTTATTTCGCCGCCTAGACTTATACTTCCTATACTTCCGCAAACAGCAGCAGTTGACATCTTTCACCTCTTATTTTATGGATTGCTCTAATTGCCTCATACACTAATAATTCTGCAAAACGACTAATTTGACTTGTTCTATTTTCCTGCCAGAATACGGAATTGCAAATGTATACCCCATATTTTATTTTTTTCGTCATAAAAGGTAGTATTATTGTTGTATGAGATTGTGGCTATATGTGTCACGCCGTTTCCTGTAGCTAATGAACTTCGATGGTATAAATCTTCCAAAACGTCAGCAATTGTCTCTATTTGTGCGTGTTGACGATCATTACCCCATATACTCATTTGCCAGCGCCCGTCTGAATAGTTGAATCCAGCAGGTTGAATTGTTGACGGCATTGCCATTGTTAAATTGCTAGATATGTGGAATACGCCAATTATAGGATATACCTTAGCTTGCGGAGTAAATTTGTCTAAGTGCATAGGAATATTTTGTACTGTCCAAAGAGTACTAGTTTGGTATTTAGCCCATATTGATTTTTTTATTTCCTGTATTATATTCATATCCTATTCACCACCTTAAAAGTTCCCTATAGTTTGCTAATAACCTCATCCATACTTGGCCTTAAGTAAGCTTGCATAGGCGTATTAATTGTTCCGAACTCAACATGACAATTAGATATTATTAATCCATTAGCGTAATAAGAATGTATATCCTGTATTGACAAATCATACAGATTAGCATTATGCAAATTATGCTTTTGTTTTTTGTCTAAATAATTCCACTTATAAACACTAACAACGTCTGTTTTTTTAAAAACATTCATATTAATATAACTGTTTGTATTTGGATTACAAACCACATAAAAAACATTTGGATAAGGATTTGGATCGAATATATTTGTAAATCTCTTATCATAGAAGTGTATATGTGTAATTTTTAATAACGGATCTATTGTTAATAAATATTTGTCCCTATCAATATCTTTTTGTTGATCTTTATGCCAATAGGCTCCATCTGGTTCGTATATTTCATTTGTTTTAGGACAGTAAAAATCAACCCATTTATTCCCTATATTATAATTAAATATATATTCAATTCCTCTAGAGTCCAACCAATCCTTTACCCATTGTTCGTATTTAGTAAACTTACTTTTTTTTCTAATATTATAATTAGGATGCGACCTAGGATTATTTTTAAATCTTTTTTTGGCACTTTCGCTCATTTTTCTTTTTGATTCGGCGCTTCTTTTCATTCCAACATGAGGATTATTTCCTTTAATATTCCAATATTCTTGTCTACATTTATCCGAACAAAATTTTTGATTTAGATTAGTTAAATATCTTCTAAAAGAATTTTTACAATTTAAGCATATATTGATTGAACTTTTCCCAGTCCCCCTTCTCTTGTCCGTTTTAATAAGCGTCCACACCTTATCTGTTAATAATAAATCTTTTGACTCTATCCACTTATTACGTCCGTTCCTGTAAATTAGTATTTTGTGGTTATCGGTAAGAGTAATCTTATGTGTTTTATTTTTTCTATACTCAAATTCTATGTCTATTAAATTTGGGAAATCTTTTGCCTTATGTCTTATTTGTTTTAAAACCTTTTTAAAATCTCCTGTTTGAGTTAATACTTCGTCTCCTATTTTAACCATTCCAATTGTTTTTGTTCCATTTTTAGTTTTAATTCTGGTTTGTGCTCCAAATATACATGCATAAGTAGTCGTATCGGTTCCTACCAGCCTTTCATACTTAGTTTCTCCATCCTTCTTATGTAAACTATCCTTGAGCCTACCAGTATCCACCGGTACAATAGTTTTAGCATTTTCTAATACGTCATCTGCTACCTTGTCAATAAAGTCTTCACCCTCAGACATAACATTATTAAGACCGGTCTCATTCCATTTAATTTTTATGTCGCCTATAATAGCCATAATTACACCTGACCAACAGTACATGTCCCGGTTGCAGTACCCCCAGGATTATAATTCCCAATTACATCATCTGCCAAGCTATCTTTTTGAAACCACTCAGTTTGTGGATTACCCTGATAGTTGTTAGATATTGTCCAATAATAATTGTCTTCGGAAGAATAATATCTATAGTGGACATAATAGGTAGATAACATTCTTTTATATACTGGGTGTCCAGCCCATTCGGCATATAAATTATATTCACCCGTTACATCTGGACTTATTAAACCACGAACATAAATCTTATCTGCGCTGGAAGAAGAACTACTTGAACTACTTGAGCTACTTCTTATTTCAGTAGACGAACTTGAGCTATAACTAGAACTAGAGCTATGGCTTTCTTGTGGCGTGTCATAAACTGTTAGGCTTCCTTGGGTTCCAGTAGTAGGCGTATAGGTTCCATAAATATTAGTGCAGGTAGAACCTAAACCAATCTTAGACCAACTATAAGGATTCTTGTTGCCCTTAACAGAACTTATTCGCCATATTGTTCCCGGTTGCCAGTAAATATACCAGTCTACTCCATCCTTTAACATATGGTAGGAACAAGCACCATTAAATAATCCGTCATAATTATAGTCGCCTTCTGCATCCGGTAGGGCGTCACCACTTACATAAACCATGTCCATATAAGAGCTTGAAGAACTAGAAGAAGAACTTACGCTGCTATTAGAAATAGAGGACGTAGAGCTTGTACTTTCAGAAGACTTAGAAGAATTAGATTGTGTACTTGAGCTACTACTTTGAGTGCTGCTTGAATCGCTAGACTGGCTTATGTCCTCAGAACTGGTAGAACTACTGGAAGTGCTTTGAGAAGACTTAGAGCTATTACTTTGCGAACTGTATGAGCTATTAGAAACGCTAGATTCACTTGAGCTGCTATTAGAACTTCTAGACTGGCTACTATGGCTACTACTTTGAGTGCTGCTAGAAGAACTAGATTGGCTTATATTCTCAGAACTGGTAGAAGAACTTGACGTGCTTTGAGAAGACCTAGAGCTATTACTTTGAGAACTGTATGAGCTATTAGAAACGCTAGACTGACTTGAGCTGCTATTAGAACTCTTAGACTGTGTACTGGAACTACTGCTTTGAGTACTGCTAGAGGAACTAGATTCGCTATAATTTTCAGAGCTTGTAGAAGAAGAGCTTTCAGAACTCTTGCTACTCTTAGAGGCAGAACTTTCGCTAGAAGAACTGGTACTGCTTGAAGAATTACTACTCTTAGAAGAACTACTTTGAGACGAAGAACTTTCCGTACTACTTGAATTAGAACTAGAGCTTGAGTTATGAGCATAGTAAGAACTGCTAGAAGACTCTGAACTAGAACTACTTACATAAGGTATAATGTCTATAATCTGGTCTATCATCTTACAGTCAATTTGCATATGGCTACGGTAGTCTAAATCATTAATATTTATAATGTCGTATTTTTCACCATTATAGCAGTCAACCATTAAGTCGGATTCTTGTATGTCTAATTGATCTGGTATGTAAATTCTAACAATAGGCACTACCATTTCCTTACCGTCAATGAAATCTTCTTGCCCTTCTAAATACATTATTCTGGCTTTAATATTAGGGAAGTGCAGGTAGTATTGCTCAAAGGCAGCACCGTAAATATCTTGCGAATTTACTACGCTATAAACATTGCACTGCGTAAATGTTAATCCAGCTACGCTCACTTTTGCCACCCTTGTTTATTGGTTAGAAAATTAGTAACCGCCCTACAATTAAAATGCGTATAAACAATATTCTTTACCATAGGCTCTAAAAACATCTTAGGTGGTTGCATAGGGCTAAGAAAGAAGTCAGGCTCAAACATTTCCTTATAGTCTGCTTCATTAAAACCATTAGGCATAAGACTGTCCATATACTTAGCCATAGAAACTTCTTCGCTCCACTTGTCAGTCATTGTTTCCCATACTTTAATAATCTCAGAAGCTATATTCTTTTCTCTAAAATATACAAAGCTAGCACATGGTACCTTTCTCCAATCTTTAGGTCGCCAAAATACTTTCATTTTATTGTACATACTTATGCTAGCCTGTATTTTAGACTTCTTATTCATTACTTCCCAAAAATCTAATGGTAACTCTTTTGTCCTAACGCAATCCCAATCTAAAAATATATATTCGTCAAAATCCTTAGCCGCCTGCTCAAATATTTCTAACTTATGCCTGAAATTTTCTTTAGTTAGATCCCATACTATAGGCTTCTTGTCTACTAATTTGCACTTAAATCCCATGTCAACTAGCTGCTTATAATTGTCTTCTCCAAATATATAAGACATGTCAGTAACGTCATACTTACAAGACTGAACTAATTTAATGTCATTAGCTATCTTAGTCCTACGTGCTTCCCATCGGTTATTAAATAAACCTAAGGTGCCCCATAATCCTCTTATAAATCCTCTATTCATAGAAACTCATCCATAATTTCGTTCCGTCGCAATTAACATAAGAATAGCCTTTTAACGCATAAGGATTAATTAAATCTAATGAGCCTACTAAATTACTGCAACAACCTGAACCGAATGGTCCTGTGTATACTTTAATATACTCTGGAGTGCCGTTAATATTCACCAATAAGTAACCGTAACCAGCCAAACCTACCGGCGTGCTAATAGAACCGTAGAAAATCTTATTAGAAGGCGTATAAGAACCTGAGCCGCCTTTAGTATAAAGTGGTATATAATAAACCTGGTTAGTAGAGCCGTTAATATTAACATTTAAGAAACCGTAAAGGGTGAATATGGCTGCTTGAGAACTGCTAGAACTAGAAGAACTTGAGTATTCACTAATGCTTGACAAACTACTAAGCGAAGAACTACTGGTAGAAGACTCAGAACTAGCAGAACTCTTAGAACTTGAACTACTGGTAGAACTAGATGTGCTAGCAGAACTTAAGGACTGAGAACTTAAAGAACTAGCTGAACTTAATGACTGAGTAGATTCAGAAGACTGACTAGATTTAGAGCTAGAACTACTGGTAGAACTGCTAGTAGAACTTGACGTAGAACTAGGAGTGCTAAGACTGCTTTCAGAACTAATGGAACTCTTAGAACTACTGCTTTCAGAACTTAAGGATTGGCTAGACTCACTACTTTCAGAACTCTTTGAGCTAGAAGAACTTTCAGAACTTAATGAACTACTGCTAGAAGAACTTACGTCCGAAACAGAAGAAATAGAAGTAGAACTTTCGCTTGTAGAACTACTGGATGTGCTAGGACAGAAATCTAGAACATAACCAGCGCTACCATAACCTAGACCTTTATTCCATATTAAACCGTCGTTAGTAGGATCCGGATATACGTCAGAATAATATAACCATAACGCAGGATTATTAGTAGGAGAATAAGCTACCGCCCATTTACCAGCGCTCTCAAAACAAAGATAATGACTGTTAGAAAATACCGGGTAGTTATTGAAATAATATCCAGTACGACAATAGCAACCATTAATATTTTTAGTTAGGCTTGAAGAACTGCTTGAGCTTTCTTCGCTTACAGAACTTTCAGAACTTAAACTACTCTCTGAACTTAAAGACTGAGAACTTTCAGAACTAGCAGAGCTTAAGGATTGCGAACTTAATGAGCTAGCAGAACTTAAGGATTGAGTACTTAATGAAGACTCACTAGATTCTGAACTTAAGCTACTGGACGAAGACTCAGAAGCAGAACTTAAACTACTAGCAGAACTCTGAGAACTTAATGAACTACTAGAGCTTTCACTTTCACTGCTAATAGAACTTAAAGAAGACGGTGAACTTGCAGAAGATTTACTAGAACTGCTTTCTGAACTAATACTACTAGGACTACTAGCAGAGCTTAAAGAGGCAGAAGAAGCACTAGAAAGACTGCTAGAACTGGAATTAGAACTAGATTCGCTACTTAATGAGCTGCCTGAACTTAAACTACTTTCGCTGCTCTTGCTTGAACTACTTGAACTAGAAGATTCAATAGTAATAGACTTGCTAGATTCGCTAGAAAGACTTGACTTGCTAGAAGAACTTGTTGAACTACTTGAATTGCTAGAAGAAGTGCTTGAGCTTACAGAAGGTCCACCAAAGTCCTCAGGTATGGAGTCCCAATTAGTTAAACCGGAATCATCTGTAAAACACCCAGTTCCAGTAGGTCTAGGACTCCTTAGCCATAGCGTAGGAGCATAGCCAGTTAAGGATGTATTATGGTAGAATGTTCCTGCAAAGGTGGTTACAGCGGTGCAATTGTCAAACAGTCCAGTAGGTATTGCAGTTAAAGACGTATCGTAATAAAATGTATTTACAAAAGTAGTTACTAAAGGATTATTATTAAATAGTCCATCGGGTATTGTTGGCAAGCTTGCGCAGGAAATAAAACAATAACTAAAGTCTGTTACCTTAATATTATAGTCGAATAAGCCAGGAGGTATGGTTACTAAATAAGTACAACTATGGAAGCAAGCAAAGAAGGTAGTAGCTTTTACGTTAAACTTAAATAAGTCTGCCGGTATGGACGTTATATTAGTACAAGCCCTAAAGCAGTTACCAAAATCTAGTGCTTCAATATTGTTGTCGAATATATTAGCTGTTATTCCTGTTAGTCCTGTGCAACCATAGAAGGTATTATTGAAAACTGTTACCTTGGTATTGTAGGCGAAGAGTCCTGCCGGTATAGATGTTAGACCTGCACAAACATAAAATGTATTTAAGAAAGTAGTTACATTAGTGTTGTATCTGAATACATTGCTTGGTAAACCGGCAGTAGTTAAAGCACTGCACTGTTGGAAGCAATAACCAAAAGTAGTTACAGCGGTATTAAACTTGAATATGTCTACTGGAACAGACGTTAACGATGTGCAAATCTGGAATGTAGCAAAGAATGTAGTTATTCCAGTACAGGTGTCGAATAAGTTTTCTGGTATAGATGTTATTTTTGTAGAACGGAAACAATAAGACATGTCGGTTACTAAGGATGTACACCCATTAAATAATCCGCTAGGTATGGATTCCAGTTTCGTATCATCCATAAAGCAAGAATTAAATGTTGTTACAGCAGCATTAGTAGCAAATAAATCGCTAGGAATTGAAGTAAGATTGCTACATCCTCTAATAGCATTTGCAAATGAATTAACTAGAGTGTTATACTTAAATAAATTATTAGGTAACGATGTTAAACCTGAGCAATTATAAAATACGTTGCCCATTGTAGTTACGGCAGTACAGGTATCGAACAGTCCGTCTGGTAACGATGTTAAAGACGTGCAACCATAGAAGGTATTAACAAAACTAGTTAATCCCGTAATACCATTAATAGGACTTAGAATAGCTGTTAGTTTTGCCGGGTTAGTAGGGAATATTATTTTGGTAGCAGCGCCCTTTATGGTTAAGGTATAAACACCAGCAAGAGCATAAGTATGGGTGCCGGTAGCGCTTCCATTATAAGTATTAGATTGAGTATCGCCCCAAGAAACTATAAGGTTGGTAGCACTGGTATAACCTACTGCAAAGGTCTGATTAACGACGGTAGTAGTTACTTGTAAGTTCCAACGGTTATCATAAGAGGAAGTAGACGAAGAAGAAGAATTAGAACTACTTGAAGAATTAGAGCTAGAACTACTAGTAGAACTACTAGAACTAGAACTACTTGAGCTAGAACTACTGTTGCTACTAGCGGAACTTTGAGAAGATTTAGACGAACTAGAATTACTAGAAGAACTATTAGAACTAGAACTTTCTTCGTCTGTAACTACTGGATTACCACTGGTTCCTACAGCTGGAACATAATTACCTTCCACCTTATAATCGGCTGGTAGATTTTTTGCCCATGAACTAGTTTCCAGATTACCTATAGGATTTGAAAAATACCAGCTAGGATATGTTGGATGACCGTCTGACCAAAGCCAATAACTACCCTTATTATAAGCAGGATAGCCATTATAAGTTCCCGATTCGTCATAATAACCGGTAACATCTGGACTTATAGAACCTGATACAATTTTCTGGCTCATTTTTTAATACCCAAATCCATAAAAATAATAGCATACCTTTAAATATTCGCTAGACTCAGAAGAACTACTTGTAGAACTACTGGAACTTGATTTTATTTCAGTAGAACTAGATTCGCTACTTTCAGAACTAATAGAAGAAATAGAAGACTCTGAACTACTAGATTCTGAACTAATACTTGACATAGAACTACTAGAACTGGAACTCTTAATTTCAGTAGAACTACTTGTCGAACTAATACTACTAGAAGACGATTCAGAATGGCTTTCGCTACTTAAAGAACTTAAAGAACTTGAACTGCTAGATCTTATTTCGGTAGAACTAGATTCGCTACTTTCAGAAGACTTACTACTTGAACTACTTGTAGAACTAGACTCACTGCTTTCGCTAGAACCACTACTTTCCGAAGATTCACTAGACGAACTACTTTCACTAGACGAACTAATTGTAGAACTAGATTCGCTACTTTCGCTAGATTCACTACTTTCAGAAGAAGCAGAACTTAAAGAACTACTACTGGACGACTCAGAACTTTCGCTAGATAAAGTAGATTCTGAAGAAGCAGAACTTAAGGAACTACTACTTGAAGATTCAGAACTTTCAGAAGAACTACTAGACTCAGAACTTTCGCTACTTAGACTGCTAGAAGTACTTGATTCAGAACTTAATGAACTTTCACTACTTAAACTGCTAGATGTACTTGATTCAGAACTTAAAGAAGACTTAGAAGAAGAACTACTGGTAGAATTTGAACTAGAACTACTTTCGCTTGATCCAGAAGAAGCAGAACTTAAACTACTAGACGTGCTACTTTCACTACTTAATGAACTTTTACTTGAAGAAGAAGTAGATTCTGAGCTAATACTAGATTGAGAAGATTTAGAACTAGAAGACGTTGAATAAGAACTACTTTCTGAACTTATAGAACTAGCAGACGACTTAGAACTGGAAGAACTACTATTTGAACTTATAGAAGATTGAGAAGACTTAGAACTGGTAGAAGATTCCTGGTAAGATTGCGAAGAACTACTGGGACAATCATCGTTAAAATATCCTGTGTCACCTGAACCATCTGCCCTATGCCATATATTACCTGCATTAGTAGGATCTATAAAAACATTAGAATAGAATAACCATTGAATAGGATTATTAGTTAAGGTATCCGCCATTACCCATATGCCACTTAGTCCTCTAAATAATAATTTATAACCATTAGAATAAACAGGGTAGCCGTTAAAGTATTGTCCGTTCTTACAGTAGCAACCGTTAATAAGTGATTTTTGATAACTACTGCTTGAGCTAGAAGAAGAACTAGACGAACTGCTATTTGAACTAGGTGAGCTTAAAGATGAAACAGAAGATTGAGAAGACTTAGAACTAGAAGAATTACTACTTCTAATTTGAGTAGACGAACTAGAACTAGAAGAACTAGATTGAGTAACACCACGTGGATTTATAACAAGTAACTGTGCTATCGGGATAAACGTCATACCACTAAACTCTATAGATCCGATTCCAGTGTCAGTTGTTTGCGATCTATTTCCGTAAGCCATTGCAATACTGATAGTATTATTACCATAATGATAATAGGCATCATAGGATTCTGTAAAAGTAGGAGGAGAAGTTGCAATAGCATAATCACTGCACGTAAGACTTGCAATTGTTATACCAAACAATAATATTTCAGAATTAGCTACAGTAGGAGTTACACCTCCGTTAGTAACAACACCACCTTCTGGGTTTCCGCTGAAAGGCATACCCCAATTAGAACCGCATATGGGGGTACCGGTATCGCAACCAGTAAAAGCAGAAATAGCACCTATATTCACTTTATTATCTGTCATCGTCCATGTAAAAGTAGAAGTAGCAACATCTATACTAGTAGCAAATTTATAATATAAAGCAGAAGTATTATTGGATTCCAAATTATCTTTTCTTATTTGAGTCCAACCACTAAGTGTAGGTCCAGTGTCTGCATCATAACTAGCAATATGGCAAATCATTAAATCGCCAACCGCTAGACCTGAAGGCTTAGGAATATTGCACTGGTAATTTCCAGATTCTCCGGAACTTATTCCTTTTGATCTATAAGCAATACTCATATTTTAACTTCCAAAATCATACGCATAATAACATGGCAATAAATATTCACTACTTAAACTGGTAGAACTACTAGAGGTACTTGAACTACTTGTAGAAGAACTTGTAGAACTGCTATTAGAACTAATGGAACTAGCAGAAGATTTAGAACTACTGGTAGAACTACTAGAACTACTTTGGCTAGACTTAGAACTGGAACTACTGGTAGAAGAACTGGTAGAACTAGAAGTAGAACTAGTAGAACTACTGTTAGAGCTGGGTGTAGAACTGCTAGAAGACTCACTACTTTCGCTACTTAATGAGCTACTAGATTCGCTACTAAGGCTTGATTCACTTGACAACGAACTTGAACTGCTAGAACTTTTAATTGCGGTAGAACTGCTAGAAGAACTTTCGCTAGACTCAGAACTCTTAGAAGAACTTGAGATGCCTAATGAGCTTGTACTAGATTCGGAACTTAGAGAACTTTTACTTGAACTAGAGCTACTTTCACTATAGCCCATAGAAGAACTAGAACTGGAAGATGAAGAAGAAGAGGTTGAACTAGAGGTGGAAGAACTATTAGAACTAGCACTACTTAAAGATGATTTAGAACTGCTAGATGTTGAACTACTGGTAGAAGAACTACTATTAGAACTAGGCGTACTAGCACTACTTAAAGAAGATTTAGAACTGGAAGAAGACGTAGAACTAGAAGTACTACTAGAGCTGGAAGAAGTTGAGCCGGCCGGCGGTGTATTATAAGAAATAATTACAATACCGGTTCCTCCATTTCCCGCCTTATTATCTGAGTTACCGTGCATTCCGCCGCCACCGCCACCGGTATTTGCTACGGCGTTTCCGCCAGTTAAACCTCCATTTCCTCCTCCTCCAGAGCCTCCGGTTCCATCTGTACCCGAATAAGATCCTCCGCCTCCGCCGCCCGCAAACCATCCAGCGGGACTTCCACCTACGCTAGAGAACCCTGAATATTGTAGACCTACGCCACCATTCCCTGCGTGTGTTAAGTTATTACCGTTTTGACCAACGGCACCGGCGCCTCCTCCACCTCCTTCGTTGTACGGAGAAGCCCAAGTATCAGCAACACCACCATCGTTCCCTTGACCGCTTATACCCGATCCCTTTGTACCTGTCTTTGCGGCCCCTCCTCCGCTTCCACCGTTTCCGCCGTTGTACGTCCCTTCGGGAATGTTATTAGTGCCACCCGAACCACCGCCAGTTGCCACGGATTTAGTAGCGATTGACGAATTGCCGCCGTTTGTAGATGGTCCTTGTGTGTTTTGCCCACCATTACCTCCGCCACCAACTATTACAGCATAGGTACCAATAGAAAACACATTACTGGAAGCATATATTAAACCGCCGCCACCGCCACCAGCACCAGTATGCTGACCTCCGCCTCCGCCACCAGCAACAATTAATATTTCACACGTAACTTCAACGTCAGTTACGAAATTTTCGCTTCCAACGTTAGAAAACTTATGAAAAGTTTTGCCTCCGCTAGTCGAAATTATACCACCAGTAATAGACATATTATTTGTCCACTAAAATATTTTTATTAAATTTATTCTTCATTTATGTTTAACCAATTAATAGCGTTTATGGTTTTGGGCGTTGGGATGTTATGAGTTTTTTTAGTATTTTTATAATTTATGATTGAATTACCTTCTCTAACTTCATCATAAATATGAGCATTACCAAAAACCCTAGCATTACCATAAATCTGAGCATTACCAGAAACCCTAGCGTTTCCATAAATACTAGCATTATCAGAAACCCTAGCGGTACCATAAACCAAAGCATTTTCATAAATATTAGTATCACCATAAACACTAGCATCGCCATAAACATTAGCATTACCAGAAACTCTAGTATTACAAAAAACCCAAGCGGTACCATAAACCCTAGCGTTTTCATAAACCCAGGCATTATCATAAACCCTAACATTACCATAAATCCTAGCATCATCAAAAACCATAGCGTTACCATAAATCATAGAATTATCACCAACCCAACAATCTCCTTTTTGACTTAGATTCTCTACTTTCTCTATCCATCCCCCAAAATCACCTTTCTTAACATCGGAGAATCTTTTGGTTGCAATAATCCTATAAAGAACATGCGAATTAATTATCTTACTTTTGTTTGTTAATTTATATTTCACAATCATGCTCATACTTCTCCTTTTTTATACCCACACGCTACTGTTCCACTTACTTATATTATTAGGACAAAGATTATCGCTACTTGAACTACTGGTACTTTCATAACCACTAGAACTACTGCTAGAACTAGAGCTTAAATAAGTTATAACATTAATAATCGAATCTATTCTTTTAACATCGATCTGTAAATGATGCTTACGATCTAACCTATTAACGTATAAAATGTCATACTTTCTATTAGGGATTCTATTAACGTCTACAATAAGATCCGATGTTAGAATATTATATTGAGCACCTATGTAGATTCTATAAACAGACACGTTTTGAATTTTACCGTCTATAATTTTCTCATAAGTAATTACTTTTTGGCGGAATCTAGCTGGTATACTTTTGTACTTAAGAAAATATTGTTCTGTGTTAGCGGCGTAAACGTCAGTACTTGTTACTACGCCGTAAACATTTACTAGAGTTGTGGCTAAACCTGTGACGCTCATTATTCACTATCCCCAGCTATTATACTAGATCACTTTCTTTTTGTAAAAGTCAAGAAGATCGTGGTAGCGGTTTAAAAGCTGGGAAATCTGAGCGTTGTCTGCAAGTTTATAATTGTAATCGCCTAATCCTTCTGAGGCGTAAATTCCTTTGTAAATTCCACTGCCATCTAAATTGTATAAAGACATTAGATCCCTAATTATGCTGGCTACTACCCACTTAAGCTCTTGAGGAACTAAGGCAGTTGTATACCCGCTGTCATACACGATTAGAAGATCTGTTTCGTTGTACCAGTCTATAACACTTCCGGAATCTATGCTAGAATAACCATTATAATTAGAATATTGGTTAGACGACAAGTTATGGGTTACAGAAGCATAGTTAGGATTTATTAACAGGCGATCTGAGTTTTCATTAATTCTATAAACGTCACCTACAGAATTAGAAGTAGTTAGATCGAAGTAATTAAGACCGGCGTATAAGGTTTTACCGCTGGTAGGTCTTAAGGTTAGAGTGTTTATATTAGCTGCGGTTATAGTAGAAGGTATACTAGACTGGTAAGCAAACGTAACACCCGCTAAAGCTCCCTCTACTGCCGTTTTTAGTGTCCCTAGAGTAAGGTGGGTGCTAAATAAGAAGTCAGTAGAAACTAAAGTACTGGTATTAGTAGCTGTAAATTTAGCTTCTACTTGAATATTATTAGACGTTACCTGAGAAACATTGAAGTTGTAAATATTATTAGTGTCGGTTATTAGAATTGCGTCATAAGGAACACCTAAAAGTAATACGTTGTTAATGGGCCAGTTGTCGGTTAAAAGCTCATACTCCATTGTACACCACTGGCCCCATGTCTGCTTAAGAAATCTGCGTCTGCAATAATTTTCTATGGCACGACAGATTGTAGGTATATTAGCCGAAAGAAAGGTGTCGTAAGTAACAACACTAATATTGTCTAGTGCCTTTATTTCGGCAAGTGTCGCAATTTCGTTACTTCCAGGGTATGCCATAACTACCTCCTAAAGGCTGAAGTAATTATTAGCATGTACCTTCAGCAAGTAGACCAGCTTCTCCAACCCAAGCTCCATCCGGGCAACCACCAGCATCATCCTTAGACGATACCCATTGATTCTGAGGATCGCCAACATCACCTGAGCAAGCCCAATAGCCAGTTACAGCGTCAAACCAAATATTGTAAGTTCCGTTGTTATAAACAGCCTTATTATTATAGTCTGCGCCCGTCCACGTATACTGTCCATTAATAGCTACAGTAGTAAAGGTTGAAGCGCAATACTTCGTCTTACAACCTAATACGTTTTCACTTGAGCTAGAAGAAGAACTCTCACTCTTGCTAGACGAAGAACTAGAGCTTTGAACTTCAGTACTTTCAGAACTTAAGCTTTGAGAACTAGGGCTTTGAGTACTTTCAGAAGAAGCAGAACTCAAACTTCCCGAACTAGCAGAACTTAAGCTTTGAGAACTTCTGCTTTGAGAACTTGCAGAACTTAAGCTTTGAGAACTTCTGCTTTGAGAACTTGCAGAACTTAAGCTTTGAGAACTTGCAGAACTCTGTGAATATCCAATGCTAGAGCTAGAAGAACTACTAGATTCACTAGAAGTAGAGCTAGAACTTTCATAATCTCCAGCAACGCAAGCTACATAACAGTATTTCTTAGATCCGTTCTGTTCTCTTATCCAACTAGACCATAGAGGACAACCATTAATACGAATAATTGAACGGAAAGCTGTCTCATTAGAATTCCAGTATAAGTGTTCACTAATATCTTCTCTAAGAGGTTTAAGAGCTATTACATAAGCAGTAAAGTCGCCTAAGCAAATATCTCTTGAGTCCATGCAATCTGACACATAAACAGGAAATCCAAATAAAATACCCTTAATCCTGCTACCTTTTTCATATAAAAATTCAAGAGGTAGAAGAGGGTTAGTGCTGTTAGAATATAGGGCTACAATTTCGTGCCAGGCATTAGCATCCATTACCCACATGCCGTTAATGCCACCATAATAAGCCTCTAACATTGTCTGTAAATTTGCAACCGTAAGAGGAACTGCATTAGTAACCTTTAGTGTCGCACGTGTTCCAATAGCAGTAGAACCCATTACACCATAACAATTAGTTGCGCCATTACCATATAGAATACTTCTGTCTATTTTCATTTTAATGGCGTCTTCAAATCCTTTACGTAAATATTGAGGGAGAACTATAGAATCTTGTACCAAAGCATTAGTAACTCTAGCAGCAACACCGATCTGGTTAAGTGCTAGTTCTGTTTGAGCAAATTTAGGGAAAGTTAGGGTAACGTCGGCGCCTTCGGTTAGTTCGTAGGTTATAATACCACCCAAAATACCTTGAGTCATATTACGTTTGTTTTGATCTGCTATAGGAAGTAAAATACCGTGAGCTTTTTCACTTACGGTAACCTTCCATGAGTAATCGAAAATCGATCCCTCAAGATATTCTGCTGATAGAATGTCACGGAAGATTTCTAGTTGAGTGAGATTTGCGCCTGTATTGTCTTCACCAGTACCGGCGGAGACTTTTTGAATTAACTCTTTGAGGGCCTTACCTTGAAGTTCTAATTTCTTACTCATTTTTGTATTCCTTAATGTTAGCCTTTTTATGTAGGCGTTATACAATTAAATTGTTACTAACTCTGACTCTAACTTGCGCTTATTTACATGAAATTTTAAAACCGAATCTGTAATTTTTTGTATCTGTTCTTTAGTATGATACCTACCAGTTTGTGATTTAGCATTTTTTTCTCTTGCTTCTTTAGAAAATACTTTACCCTCATTAAAGTGTAATTCTCTATGGCAATTAGCACATAAAATAATACACTTATCTAATTCTGGTTTTGCTGTTTCCAAATTCCTAAACTTATTTATAATTGTTTCTTTTTTACTAGGATCTATATGGTGAAAATCTAAAGAACCAATACATTTATCATATCCACACATGCTACATTTACCGCCTCTATAATCTAGCATATCTTTTTTCAGTTTACGCAATTTTTCTGTTTTTCTAATATTGCGTTCTTCTCTATGCTTATCGTTTTGTACTTTATTATTAATATAATTACAAGATTTACATTCCCATGATTTATAGATTTTACCATTTCTTTCGAAATACCTTCTAAACTCAGATTCGTCTTTCAAAGAACCACATGTTTTACATTTACGCATTGTAACCTCCTACAGTTACCCTAGAATAAAAATAGGGCTTGGGTCGGGGATCTAGGATAATCCTTTTCAGTCTATAGAACCTAGACCCAAGCCATTACAACCATTATACAAACAATTACTAGTCCTGGGTAACGAACGAAGCTACCACAGAAGTATCAGGAAGAGTTATCGTCTTAGGAATCAGAGGGCATCCCCCTACTCTAGTTATAAAACGGTACGTCTGCTGATTACTGATGAACTTGACATGTAACGACATAGCAACCTGAGGAGTTAATGTTCCCTTAGTTAATAGAGCGTAGTTGTCAAACGCACCAAATATAATCTGTCCCGGAGTAGCCGCAGTAGCTTGCTCAATAACCTTAATAGGTCTACCAAACAAAGTACCGGCCGGCGCAACACTAGTATCCTTAACAAACAGAGGCATACCAGCAAGACCACCAGTAGCCAGAATAGCAGTGCTCTGACTCATAAGATTGGCATAAGCAGCCGTTCCCATAAGCCATACAGCCTGTTCCCTATAACCAGGGTTCATGGCGTTATACATTGCGTTATATTCAGCCTGAGTTGGGAATGCACCAGCAACAGTTACCGCCTTAGTACCAGCATGTCCTACAACAGCCGTACAAATACCAAGAGTGGCGTTTAGAATTTCATTATCTATCATCCATGCAAATGCTTGTCCAACTTTACCAGCTACGAACGGTGCAATATTCGGACAGTCATCAACTAGAGCTTGAGTCAGGTAATAGAGTGCGCCCATCTGCTTAATAGGTACATCTACCTGTGTGAACGTAGGCTTAGAATCCGTAATATCCGAACCTTCATCTACGTTATAAAACCTAATTCCGCCCCACTGACTGGTTACTGTTCTTGCGCTTTCATCAATCTGCTTGAATTTCAGACCGTTTGCATAGTCCTCAACCACGAACTGTCTGCAAAGAGGAGCAACCTGAGCAGCCTTCATATAAGCTGAAAAGATCTCCTGGTTCCAAAGAGGATGTTGCACCAAATAACCACCTATGGCGTTAGCATCTTCCCCTAATCCTGCGCTAGCCTTCTGTACCAAGCGTGGATCTACAATGTGCTTTTCCTCAGCGTTTCTAACAGCATGTAGGAATTCCTTCATAGACTTCCATTCGCCGCTAGAATCCTTAGTCACCTCAATAGTAGGTGTTTCTTTCTTAATTTCCTCTGTCATTTTAGACTCCTTTTCTTTTGACTTAATTTCCTGTACTTTGGCATCAATTACTTCCTGGACTTTCTCTGCGTCTTTCTTTTCTACTTCTTCGGTAAACAATTCAGCAACTTTAACATCCATATATTCCTTAGCAGTTACTTCGTCGGCGTCTATAATCGTGTTAGCCTTGTACTCTTTATGATCCTTAACCATTTTAATTTTCATGTTTTTCCTTGTTAGTGTCCTTTTTAGATTAGCTTTCCTGTTTAGGGATTGGCTTTCTGAATATACACTATAATAATTCTACTAATTCTAAAATTGTCCCTAAATAATAACTACTCTTGTTTTTCCTATAATTCTAGCCTCTACGCATTTATTTATATATTCCTCTACCTCCTCAGGTGTTTGAATAACCTCTATATAGCGTTTAACGTGAGGTTTGATCTCAATAACATAGGGTTCTACGGCTTTTTCTGTAGCAGCTAGAATAGCGGTCTTAAATTTATGCTCTTCTAACCACGTTCTAAATTCTTCAACCGTATATTTCTTAGCATCTGCCCTAATAGACTGTAATTCTGTTTTACCAGCCGATGTAATACCGAAAATAGCATGAAGACCTGAACCAAACTTGTCATTCTGGCGTCTAAACTTGTCATACTTTCCTGGATCTTCTTGTCTAGCTGCGTGTTCGTTAGGAAATGGCTTTAATACCAATTCTTTTTCAATAGGTTCGCCTTCAATATTTTTAACAGGATCCTCTACAATAGGAGTTTCTTCTACTGGCTTCTCTGCATCTGGCGTGTCTTCGGTTTTAATAACAATTTTAGGTTCTTCTACTACAGGAATACTCTTTACACCTAAATATTTAATTAATTCAGGATCTACTTCTGTCTTTAAGGATTTAACCATACATTCAGCGTTAGCAGGAATAGAAACCAAAGAAAACTCATATAAAGACCAGTTACTAATAATTCTATTGGTTCTTTCATATTCTTCTACTTTAAGTCCTAATGTCTTGCACATGTCGTCAAAGGTCTTAGTTCCTCTTAGTACGACTTCATTAGCAGCAAACCCAATAGAAATTCCCTTCATTGCTCCTGCTTTAACCAATTCAAATATATTCTTAATGACAGGAACCGAAAGCACGAACTTCATCTTAGCCATTATGTAACCGTCTTTATGAACCAACTCTTCACACTTAGCTATGGGCAATAAAGAATAGTCATGGTTTATATAAATACTAGGAATCTTAACGAACTCAGTTGTGTCTACCCCACTAGAAATTACAATGTCGCCTGTTCTGTCTGTATTTTGAGTGGTTATAGTACACCATACGGTTCCCTCAGATTCGTTTAAGGTTTCTACTTTACTGAGAATAACCTCTTTACGCTCTACAACCGAACCATCCTTAAATTTTACATCCGAATGGTTCTTCTGGTTTAGAAACGGTATTAACTGACTGGCTTTAACTGCTTCTTTCATAATAACTCCTTATAAATTGTTAGGTTCCTCATTTTCTTCAACACCTTCTGCACCTCTAGGATCTCTGTCTCTTTCTGAACGATCTCTTCTATCCGGTTCTCTTCCATCTACGGCTTCTACAGAACTGTCCGGAGGTGTCAAGTCTTCGCTTCTAATAGTCTCTTTAGCAGGAACATAAGGCAAATTACCCCAGTCTACATCCTGCAATCCTCTATTATGTCTTACTTCGTTAATTGTAATTACACCATTTCTTAAATCGTTGTCTTCCTGTTTAACATCTAGTGCTTCGTCGTTAGGTACACATTCGTCAAACTGGAAAAATAGATTGTCGTCATAAAGATTTATAAGTTTACCATTAAGTCTTTCCTCAATTCTCTTTAATTTAGGCTTAATAGTAAAACGCATGTAATTACTAATAGCCACATTAGCAGTAGCCCTATTAGCGTTTTCTGTGGTTATAAGATCTTCAGGAACTCCAAAGGCATTACAAATAACACTTCTTAGCCATTTCCTACCTTCTGCAAAATCTAGATCCTTAGGTGGTAAACTAATAGGTACAAACTCAAAATCTTGATCCATTACTTTAGTTTTACCTGCACGCTTCCAATTTCTTAAAGTCTTGTCCCAACTCTTCTGAACGTCTTCCATTGTATTTTTGTCAAGTCTTCCACCGGTATATTTTACAACAGCACTAGGAATTGCGTTATTTTCGGTTAAAGCTCTTAGAAAGTCATTAATTGAATTATAAAGGTAAACTTCGTCTAAAGCATACTCTAGATCGCCAATTCCGTATAAACCGGTAATTAGGGCATTATTCCACACCCGCCAAAATAAACCAGGAGAAGTGTTCTTAAAGTGAATAATTTCTTCTTTAGGGTATTCTTTCTTGTAAATACCATTAAAAGTTCTATAACCCTTAATGTGCATGGTGTCGTCTAAGGTAACACTAGTATACTCAGCAGGCATAACTACTATTTTTTCAGGCAAACCATTCTTACCTTTAACTATTTGCCAGAACGCATTTCCAATAAGTCCTAAATAGCCAGCGGTTAGTTCCATTAAGTCATAATAGTCCAAGTCGTCATTCACATTATTTAGCACTTCATAAACCGGATGCTCAACAATTTCTACAATGTTATGAGCTTGCTTGACAATTAAACTTTTACTTTCTTTCTTAATTCTTCCTACTTCAATATGATTAAGCTCTTTATGAGGAAATACAATCTTTTCGTTCTTAGAATGAGTTAATGCAAACAATCTTAAAGGCGTAGAAGCAATACTAGACGAATTCTTACTATTACAAACACCTACAAAACCTTTATTAAGTTTTATAAGTTCTACCGGATTGTTATTTATGTGTTTAGGAGCAATTACCAAGGTGTCGATCATTCCAAAAGACGCTGGTACTGATTTTGTTTCTACATTGGCTAATTGCTTAACCAGTTCGCTCTTAGAAGGTTTTATATTTTTGGATCCTACTTGTCTGCTCATATTAAATTACCTCATGCCTTATATTAAAAGTTCTCTGTCTGACTACATTCTGCCCACATGTCTTCCTTGTTAATGTCCTCTTCGTCACGTTTATAAAGATCTTCCTCTTCGTCTAAAAATTTAGGGTAAATATAATTTCCTTGAGTGTCTTGAACTTCATTCACTACATACCTTAAAGCATCTAAGCAATCGTCTCCTTTCTTTACCGGTTTCTCAGAATTTCCTTTGTAGACATAATTTTCAAATTCACGTATTAAAGTGTCACATGAAGGATCTATAAGCAAACTACCATTACCTAAACGATCTCTAATTCTGTCAATACCCACGTTTACGTCATGATTAGCCTTAAATGCCTGAATTCCTATATTACTCAATTCATTAGCCAATATAGGTGCAGAAGGATCGTATAAGATTTGCAGGTTTCTATACTGTTCATTCATTTTAACTACGGTTTTCTTAATTTGAGCTATTAATAAGTCACTCTTGGCGGTTTCTTCTATTACGCTAATAATATTTTTAGTAACCCCACATAATATAAAAGCTGCTAAATGTGTTTGTCCCCAGTCAATACTTAAATAATACTCTTCATACCCGCTCTTAGGTAATATTCTAACGTGTTGTTCCCTTGAGAAATTCTTAAATACCTGTCCTTCTATTGCTACCCATTCGCCATCTACCATTCTTTTTCGCCTGTCAGCATCCATATATTTAAAAGAGTCGAAGAAAGATTCAGGTAAATAGAAATTGTCATAAGAACTACTAGTAATTACCTTATGGTCCTTGTCCTTGTCTATAAAAAATTGCTTATATAACCACTGGTCCTTATTAGGTGGTCCCGGGTTAGTAGCCAAATAAACCTGCATACTACCTTTCTTACTTCTCAAACCATAAGCCATTTCCTCATATTCTTCCAAAGTAAACTCAATAGCCTCATCTAAGCATAAACACCCAATATTCATACTTCTAACGCTCATTCCTCTGTCTAACCCTCTATACTGCAATATTCCTCCACCTTTAATTTTTATAATACCTTCCGACTTATTATGGAATTCTATTGCCTCTGGCGGTATTATTTCAAAAAGTGACTCTAAGGTAGACGCTTTTAGATCTGTTAGGGTTTTTCTAGCAAGCAGTACTTTATTACCCGGCCTACTAGCTTCTCTGAAGGCGGCATAAGCTAAAACCCGGCTTTTACCGCTGTTATGATGAATTAGCCCATTAGCAATATAATTATGGTATTTAGGAACTCCAATGTCATAAATCTTATTGCAGCGGTTTCGGTTAATTTCTTGTATAATAGAAGCGGTTAAATAAGGAGAAAAACATGAATGAGAAAAATCGTGGACTTGGTAAGGGTTGTTGTTTTCGTGGTAAGCCGTCCAGTAATCGTAAATATCCTTGGCATTCTCATAAAGAGGAGTGTTTGAAGATGTATGAGGACGGTATGACAATAAAGCAAATTCTGTCTCATTATGGTTTTGTTTGTAATAAGAACCTTGGTGAACAGCTTCGTCGTTTCTTAAAGAAGAATAATATGGTTGTTGATTTTCGTGGACTTCAGGGTAAAAATAATCCTTCTTGGAAAGGTGGCGTTTATATTGATCCTGCCGGTTATAGACTAATTCGGGTTCAAAATCATCCATCAAGAAATTCTGCTGGTTATATTCGTGAACATCGTTTAATAATGGAAAAACGCCTTGGACGCTATTTAACTCAGAAAGAGGTTGTTCATCATATAAATGGCAACACTCAGGACAACCGCATTGAGAATCTTGAGCTTTATGAATCCAACGGTAAACATCTTGCGAACGAACTTGCTGGTAAATGTCCAAATTGGAGTATTGAGGGTAAGAAGAAAATCCTAAAAAGGAATCGCCTACAAAACAATCTTTCGCCAACTTCCAACCCTTAGTAGTAAGAAATAAATGATTCTTAGCAACTTTAACGATTTTACCGTCGCTAGTCTTTATTTCTAATATTTCTTCATATGACTTTAAATAAGGTATTTCTGCCTGTACCCACTCAAAATCGTTACCATTAAAGCTTAATACTATTGGCGCAGTATTATTTTTAACAAGCTCTTCTATTGCTACTTCTCCGTCTTTAGTTAGTAGCTTGGTTTCTCCTACAATACAACCACGCCCACCTGAGTAAAGTATGTATTTTTCCTTAGAATCTAAGAATTCGTACTGTTTTGGTAGTAATTTAACGTTTATTTGCATGTTATAGCCCTATTAGAATTGTTTAACCGGCGCAGTAGAAATTGGCAAATTAGTGAAAATTAGCAGATTTTTATTTTTTTTAGAATTTTTTAGCGTATTCATTGGCATATTAGCATTCTGTATTTGGGAATTTAGAATATTAGCATATATTAGGTAATTTTAGAAAATTGTATTATAGCGTGTATTGAAACCCCAACCCTAATTATTCACTACTTTTGGACTTCCTCCCAACTAAAGTGACTAGCAATCACTAAAAATGTTCTAAAAATGTTTTTACATGCCGGCTTACTCATAACTCATGTCGCTACTTATTTTTAGACCGTGTGTAAATGTTTTCTACTGCGCCAACTAAAATGTTTTTAATTACCCAACTAGCAATTACTAATAGGCCAACTAATATTCCTTACCACGCCTGTTAGAAATACTAATATATGCTCCTTGTTCTGCTCCTTGTTTATTAGCTATGTCGCATAATAATGCTAATGTAACCTAATAATGCTCATATTCCTTAGCAAAACATTAGATTCCCTAAGTGGCGTGCTAGTGGTGGGTCATAAGCCCTATTATTTTGCATGTTAGCCTACCACTTTAGAAGAAACATTAGAATCATTAGCAGTGGTAACGCTATCTACAGTGACAGTAGCAGGCGTGTTAGCGTGATCTAATGATTTAGTAGCAGGCGCACTAGCTATCATCTTGTTAGCAGGCGGCTTAGTTATATGCTTGTCGTCCTTAGCAAAAGTAATGCTCATAATGTCGCCTTTTATTGATTCTAAAGGGGTTTTTAGCCTCCAGCCCATTAGCTCTGCATATAAACTTGCTGAGGCTACAATGTCCGATCCCTTTACTTTCTCCTTATTATCCTCATTAGCCCATATTTTCTTTAATTCCTTAAGCATTCTACCCTTTTCTCCTTTAGGCTTAGGTATTCTATGACGGGTAATTTTCTTCTTAGGTGGCAACTCTACTTGCTTCTCATTATTGTTAATATCCTGCTTAGGTGTCTCATTTACTGTCTCAAGTGTCTCAAGTGTCTCATTAAGCCTATTGTCCTTCTCTAATTGCTTCATAACCCTTACTATCTCTACTGCGCCGTTCTTATTATCTTCTACCACGCCAGCTACCACTTTAGAATCATTAGCAGTGGTAGTATCTTCTAAATCTTCAAACGGGTTAAATTCTTCTACTTCTGTCATATTCTACCTACTAATAAAGGGGGCTACCAAGGAAGGAGAACTATACTAAAGGCATATTCAGTATAGTAGATTACCTTAGTACCCCCAAAGCCCTGTTAAATGTCTCCTTTAATTAGCTTCCCTTCAAAGTATATAAATACGTGCTTATGCAGGTCATTCAAGTTAAAGCGATATTTCTCAGGTAATTTAGCGTCTCTAGCAGGCAACATATTAATACTCTTTACTACCACTTCAGAATGTTCCTTTGCAAACTCTTTTAGAAAACTGTACCCGTCATTGCAGCAACGATGTATAAATATTGCTTCCTTATTATTATTAGCTTGACTTATTGGTTGAAGTGTGCTTGCCTGGTTATTCTCCATACAATAATAGTTCTAAATAATTCTATTTTTGTCTTGCTATTCTTTCTAATTATGCTATAGTCGTTTCAAACAATAAAGAAAGGAGTGCTATGAAGAAACGGAAATCTTATAATGGAGGGTGGTGCCTAATATTCTCTCCCATGCCTAAAAACTGTAATCCCGGTATAGGCAATTATTTAGCTATGTTTTTTGCCTACCTGATTTTATTTTTTGCCTACTTAATTTTATTACTACCTTTTTGTTCTAAGCGTTTTGTTCTTACAATAAATAATTATTAAAAAATTATTATTTATTTGAAAATAGTTGTTGCTTTGTCTCTGGTAATGTTGTATAATGTAGTTAGAGAATTGAGAAGGATATTGTTTCCTTCTACTAAATAAAAGGAGCGTATGAAAAAGGCAAAGTTGGTTGAAGGTTTGCAGTGGTTGGTAAAGAGCGATCTGGGTGTTAAGGTTGGCGCATACAGGTTGGCTAGCGGGTTGAAAGCAAGAAAGAGTCATGTTGAAGTTGACGGTACTTTCTGGTATTGGGGTGCCGACGGTAGTTTGTATAGGGCGAAGTATGGGAACCCTGGCAGAGAAGAAGGCTGCCAGATTTCAAGTCTGTTGGGTATTCAAATGTAGGCTCTATGAATCTCTATAGTCTTATATTAGCAGGCATATTAGCGGGTTGCGTACTGGGTTACACTATACTACCCTATGTACCCGCTATGCTCTTTTGGACGGTAGCGATTCTGTTCTCTTATAGAATAGGCAAGTGGGTTTGGAAATAAATATTTATGTTGACTTTCTCTGTAGTTCTGGTATAGTAGTCGCAAAACAATAAATAAAGAAAGGATACGACAATGAGTAGAAATGCAGATAGATTGTTACGTATGGCAAGGCAGGCTAAATATTGGAACCATTTTTCAAGTGTAGAAAGTGCGGTTTCAGCTAATGCCAGTATAGAAAAAGAGAAGTGGCTAAAGGCAGTTAAAGAAGGCATGTGGGCTGTTAGTCATTATAGCACGTCTATTTTTCTTCAATATAGAGATAACATAACAGAACTTGAGCGGTATGTAAGGCAGATACCAGATAATGAGTTTGCCGAATTTGTTACTGTCTATGGTTATTATCTAAAGTCAGTAATTCTAAAGCAGTACGGTAACGCTCATGTAAGGAGAAAGAAGATATTTAGTTTCTCTTTACAAGACCCTAAGAATTTCTTTCCGGATGCCTATGACAAGCAATTTAATGAGCACCTAAAAAGCATGAGTGAGCTTTTTCTAAACGCAAAGAATTGCCTGATTATATAAGGAGCCATTATGAACCGATTAAGCGATAGGCAGTTTGTTGAAGAGTGCATTGGTCCCGACTTTAGCGTTGAAGAGTTTGTCGAAGGGTATAAAACCAAGCATGAACTAATGACGGCGGCAAAAGAACTAAGGTCAACCGTATGAAGTGGTATGTTCAGAGTGCTTTAAGTTGTGTTTTACATAAATAAGGTTGCCACTGTACCTATGAAATTGGCAAAAAAAGAAAGAAGGTAAATATGGTTACGTTAAAGGTTAAGTTGGTACTTCAAGAAGAGTTGCTTGGAACCTGTAGTAATGACCCCTGCGTGCAAGCAGAGTTTATTGCAAGCAAGGCTCCAGACGCTCTTAGTACGGCAGAAGAAGTGGCGGCTGTAGGCGTTGACGAAGTTGTAAGCAAGGGTATGACTGTTTTTCCAAAAGAGAACGGCAGACCATTTGTTTACGATTATCAAATAAAAGGGTTTTTCAAAGACGCCTGTAGTGCCATGAGTCGGGTTAAGGGTAGCAAGAGCAGTAAGATTAAGGCGTATAAGAAGATTATTGACGGGCTTATTTTTCCACAACCCCGCAAGATTTTTCTAAATATGCCTTGCGGTACAGTGATAGGCTCTTGTCAACGACCTTTGAGAGCTGCCACGGCACAAGGTGAACGTATCGCTTTGGCTAATTCTGAAACCGTAGCAGTTGGTACAACCCTTGAGTTTGACATTAAGATTCTTGAAGACTCTTATGTTGAGCTGGTAGAAGAGTTGCTTGACTACGGTTCGTTGAAGGGCTTGGGTCAATGGAGAAATTCTGGAAAGGGCAGGTTTAGTTGGGAAAAGTGCAAAGGTAATGCATAGTAAAGTCAGAGAAGCTAAGGTTATGCGTAGAATTGAGTAGCTAAGGTATAGTTAGGCAAAGAGTAGCTAAGGTATAGTTAGGCAAAGCAAAGTAGGTTGAGTAATGCAGTGGTAAAGCGAAGTCATGTCTTGTTTAGTATAGCTAGGGTAACGAATAGTTGTGTAGAGCACAGCAAAGGAATGGTAAAGTTTTGAGATGGGTTGCTAAGGTAAAGCTATGGGTTGCTAAGGTAAAGCATAGCCAAGTTATGTATAGCAAAGGCATGGTTTAGTCGGGTTTAGAGTGGCAGTGGCTAGGCTAGGCGGAGCACATCGAAGCAAAGGTAAGGCGATTCATTGTAGGGAGCTGCAACGGTAGAGCGAAGTAAAGTACAGTACGGCAAAGGCATAGCATAGGTAGGTTGAGAGTAGCGAAGTTAAGCAAAG
>Ga0315288_10000771_pt1 | contig 40748 bp, 35 predicted proteins | sample YL17G11_20_MG_FD_203454 | JGI IMG/M metagenome (GOLD analysis project Ga0315288, IMG submission 203454) | Sediment microbial communities from Yellowstone Lake, YNP, Wyoming, USA - YL17G11_20 | ecosystem: Environmental > Aquatic > Freshwater > Lake > Sediment | place: USA: Wyoming | collected...
CGGACCTCCTTCTGAGACTACGCCATGTATCCTATCAAAGTGTTACCCATGTCTCCGAACGCTTGTTACCTATGTATCCGGTCTGTACAATAATCGGAGGGGGCTCTGAGATCGTCCGCGTCGCCGACAGAGGTGCGGAGGGGGGACCCGCCGGGACTGATTCCTGGGGGTCGGGGGGAGAGGGGCGACTTGCATCGCCCCGGACATTCCTCCCCACAGTCCGGTGAAGAACCAAAAAAAAGGGGAGGCGGACCGCCTCCCCTTTTTCGGAATGCCTTTTCCCGGCCTTACCGGCCCAGCGTTATTCCAGCCAGACCTTCACCGTTTCGTCGTTCTCATAGATCTCGACGATGGCCATGGGGCCGACCTTCTTCAGCTCGACCAGGAGTTGTCCGAAATCGATGTCGACGTCTCCCTTGTCGAGACCCAGGTGCTTGTCATCGGCGCACTTGACGAACGCTTCGACCAGCGAGAGGGGCAGGGTGATGCGGACCTTGTCCTTGCCGGCTTTGTTGTCCGTGACAAGGACCTTGAACCACTTCACTTCTTTGCCGGGCTCGTAGTTCGGGTTCTCCTTGACGGCCTTCTTGATGGCCTGGATGTCGTCGGGACCTTCCGCCAGGGCGATCCCGCCGAGCGCAAGGGCCAAGGCGAACACCGCGAGCACCGTGAATGTCGCTTTTTTCATGTTTTTCCTCCTTGATTTATTCGATCCAGATCTTGATGACCGAACCGTCATCATTGATCTCGATGATGCTGCTTTTCGTTTTCGCCAGTTCGTTGATGATCCTGTCCAGGTCGTAGCCCTTCTTCCGCATCACGGACTTCTCTTCGTCCGGGATGGCCTGCAGGGCCAGATCCGCCAGGGCCCAGGGGATGTTGATGTCGATCTTCTTCTTCCCCCCCTCGAGGACCTGGATCTTGAGGATCCGGGTATGCGCTTCCGACCGTTCGTCCCCGACGGCCCTGAGGGCCCCCGGGTCAACCCTGAGAAGGGCGATCTTGGCCCTGTCCTTGAGTTCCGCGTCCGGCTCGCTTTCGATGATCCTCCTGAGGACGGGAACGGCCCGGCCCGAAACGGTCTTGTCTTTAATGTAGCTCAGCTTGAAAGCCGCGTAGTAGCGGATGACCTTGTTGGGGCTCCCGAGCCGCCCCTCGATGGCGCCCAGGAACCGTTTCTCGCCCTTTTCATAAAGGCCGTAGGCCAAGTCGACGATGGAGATCTCGGAATCCTCGATCAGGCTGGCATTTCTGTCCGAAGCCTTGACGTCGCGGATGTAGGAGTCGTAGGCCTCGATCGCCTCCTTCTCCCTGCCCGTCCGCTCGCTCAGGCACTTGGCCCGGTAGAAGAGGGCCTGCTCCTTCATCAGGCTCTGCGGGTACCTGTCCAGGAGGTTCTCGAGCTTATCCTGGGCGGCCTCCCACTTCTTGTCGAAGATCAGGACCTTGGCCTCCTCGAAAAGCCTCTCGTCGGGCTGGGTCTGGGCGTACGTTCCCACGCAGAGCGAAGCCAGCAGCATGATCCCTATACCAAACTTGATGTTTCTCACGTCAAACCTCGCTTTCTTCCAACTCTTTCTCGACCAGGCTGATCTTCAGGAGGAGCCGGCGGTCCTCGATCATGCCCTGGATCCTCTTCATCTCGGCCCCCGTCAGGTCATTGCTGATCTGGGAAAGCTCCAGGAACAGAAGTTCGATCTGGTCGCAGATGGCTTTGGCCTTGGCCATCCGGGAATTCCCCAGCTGCGGATTGAGGTATTTCTTCTTGGCCAGGAGATCCTTGGCCCTTCCCGAAGCCAGCTCGTCCATTCCCCTCCCCTTGTCCAGCGAAGAGGCCTGGGCAAGGTCCAGGAGAAGATACTGGCTCTTCCGGAGGTAATCCAAGGTCTGCTGCCGGGCCATCTCGAGTTCCACGCGATCGATGAATTCGGGGGAAGCGAAGAACCTGTTATCGGCGACCGCGGACGGCGCGTGGCGCTTAAGGATGAGGAACGTGGCCAGGGAGCCGAGAATGAGTCCGAGGACGACCGCCGCGTAAACGGGCATCATCACGGGCCGAATCAGCCGGAGACGCTCGCCTATGGTCAGCCAGCGCGGACGGGCCGTTTTTTTGAAGACATAGTCCGTGACCTTCGCGGGCAGCGCCTCCCAATCCACCGACGCGATGGCCTTTTCCATCTCTCCCCTGACGATGCCGGCGGCATCGATGACCTTTCTCATCTCGTCGACCTCTTCCCGGCATCGGGGACACCCTTTGAGATGGGACGCCATGCGCTCTCTCCTCTCGAGGCCCAGCTCTCCGGCCAGGAAAGCCGCCCGGTCTTTTTGAAGGTCCTGACACGTGTTCATGATGTTATCCCCATGTATGGGCTGAGCCATTTCCTCAGGTTTTGGACCGCCTTGAAATGCAGGGACTTGACGGTGCCGACGGAGATGTTCAGCGTTTCGGAGATCTCGTTGAACTGGAGCTCGTCGACATGCCTCAAGACGAAGACCATGCGCTGACGGCTGGCCAGCTTGTCGATGCCTCGAAAAAAGACGTCCCTCATCTCTCCGGCGGACGAAGAGGCCGGGTCCGGCTCGGCCGCCACCTGGAGCTCATCCAAGCTCTTCGGGCTCTCGAACTCCCGTCTTTTCCTGTAGTTCTTCCGGTAATAATCCACGCATAGGTTCTTGGCGATCTGCAGCAGCCAGCCTTGGAAATTGCAGCCTTCCTTGAATTGTTTCGCCTTCTGGAAGAGCCGGAGGAACGTCTCCTGGACGACGTCCAGCGCGTCCTCTTTATTGCGGAGCATGGAATAGGCCATCACGAAGACCCGCTGTTGGTAAGCGCCGACGATGGTCATGAAGGCTTCCCGGCTCCCGTTTTGGATCTCTCTGACCAGAGCATGGATGTCCTCCCTCTCGTCCGAGCGTTCCTTCTCCATCTTTTTCGCCTGGTCCCCGACTCGGGCCTTCTCCCGCCCCGGTCATTTCAGCCAGATCAGGACCTTGTCCCTTTCCTCTTCCACAGCGACTAAAAGTCCGGGGCCGTATCGACCAAGGTCCTTGACCGCCTTCCAATCCAGATCGTAATGTTCTCGGGCATCATAGTCATGCCCGTCGTCCGAGGCCTTCATTCCGGCATCCAGGCAGGCGTTGACGATCCACATGGGCACAGACAGCCGGATGACCTGGTCTTCATCAGCGTCGCGGATGAGAAGATAGAGCCTGTGCGCCCGACGGCTCCTGCCGGGGTCCGCGCTTTCAATCCGGGAGATCTCCCGGTAGGCCTTCTCAAAATAGGCGTCCGCATCATGGACGCCGCGCTCGATGTGGATCCCGATGCAGGCGGCGAAAACGAACGGCATAAGCAAGGCCCCGGTCATCCGGATTCTCTGCTTCGTTGTCACGCTCATTCTCCTTATATCGACCTTCACTGGGTACTACGAAGGCAAAAAGGAAAAGGTTCATGCCTCTCGTGCGCCGCCGGGACGAACGGCCGGAGGAGTGTTCCGGCCAATCCATGGACCTAGCCCGCGCGGAATGAAAGAGAACCCCCCTGGATAATGGACTTTCCCGGCTTATCCGGAGAAGTCCCTATCGAGAATCTCTCCGGTGAAAAAAGCTAGGAAACGAAAGAAGGATCTATCAGAACTTGCGGAAACCGCCTCTTTTTTCGAAGCCGCCGGGCTGTCTTTCGCCGGGCTTGTGGTCGGCTCTGGGCCGGGCATCGTTGATGATCAGCTTGCGTCCGTCGAATTCGGTCCCGCTGAGCCTGTTCTTGGCCTCCACGGCGGATTCGGGGGTCGCCATCTCGATGAAACCGAAACCTCGTCCCTGCAGAATGTTGACCGAGATCACCTCACCGTACTGGGAAAACAGCTGTTTCAGCGTGTCCTCAGTGGTCTTGTAGTTGAGGTTGCCGACATAAAGTTTTTGAGACATAAAAGAAACCTCCTTGATCTCTCACCATCGCCCTGCCCGATCTCCGTCGGGTCACACGATCGGAGGAGTCGATTTATTCAATCATAACAAAAAGGACAAATCAAGTGTTTTTTAAGGGGGAGCGCAGACCCGGAGGGCAGGGCTTTCTCCCGCGGAAGATTTCTGATATATTTTCCATCAAGGCGGTGAAACGATGAAAAAGCGCACCTATGTCCTGATCATCTTCCTGGTCTTCTTCGTCCTGGCGGCGGCCGCGGCGGTTTCCTATTTCCTGATGGATTGGGGACGGCCGGCCGTGACGGTCCCGCTCCACGCTTGCCTGGAGATCAACCTGTCCGGCGAGCTCCAGGAGATCGCCCCTCCCGACTTCTTCACGAACGTCATCCTGGGGATCCGGCCCCTGTCCATGAACGAGCTCTGGATGAACCTCCGCAAGGCCAAGGCCGATGACCGGGTCGAGGTCCTCCTCCTCCGGATGAACCTTCTCGCCTGCGACTGGGCCAAGGTGACGGAACTCCGGGACGCGGTCCTCGATTTCCGCAAGGCCGGCAAAAAGGCCTACGCCTATATCGACGAGGCGCCTGATTTCGACAAGGAATATTATCTGGCCACCGCCTGCGACCGGATCATCCTCCACCCGATGGGATGGCTCGGCATCAACGGCATCGGCGGATATGTCCCCTTCTTCAAGAACGCCCTCGATAAACTGGGCGTCCGGGCGGAGTTCGAGCATGTCGAGGAATACAAAACGGCCTATAACCAGTTCACGGAAAAAGGGTTCACGCCGGCCCACAGGGAGATGATGGAGTCCATCTACGGGGACCTCTTCTCCCAATATGTCAAAGCCGTGGCATCGGCCAGGAAAAAGAGCGAGGGGGAGGTCCGGGGCCTCATCGACCATGCCTTCTTTCAGGGAGAGAACGCTCTCAAGGCCGGTCTCGTCGACGACCTCCTTTACGAAGATGAGCTCCAGAACCTCCTGCAGAGCGGGGGGCGGAAGCTCGGCAGGATCACCTCCGACGCTTACGCCCGCGTCTCTCCGGCTTCGGCCGGGATCGGCATCGGCCGGAAAGTCGCCTTGATCTACGGCGTCGGGCCCATCCTCAGCGGCGAGAGCCTGCCCCAGAGCATGGGGGGAACGACCGTCGCCCGCTGGATCCGGCAGGCCCGGCAGGACAAGTCCATCGCCGCAATCGTCTTCCGGGTCGACAGCCCGGGCGGCTCCTCGGTGGCCTCCGACGTCATCTGGCGCGAGGTCTTCCTGGCCAAGAAAGAGAAGCCCTTCGTCGTTTCGATGTCCGACGTCGCGGGTTCGGGCGGCTACTGGATCTCCATGGCGGCCCACAAGATCGTGGCCCAACCGCAGACCCTCACGGGCTCCATCGGGGTCCTGGCGGGCAAGTTCGACCTCTCGGCCCTTTACGAAAAGCTCGGCCTGACCTCCGAAAAAATCGCCTACGGAAAGGAGGCCGATATCTTCTCGACCTTCCGGCCGTTCTCGCCGGAAGAAAAGAAGATCATGAAGGATGAAATTCTCTGGACCTACGATCAGTTCCTGGCCAAGGTCGCCGAAGGCCGGAACATGACCAAGGACGAGGTGAACGCGGTCGGCCGCGGCCGGGTGTGGACGGGCGCTCAAGCCAGGGACCTCAAGCTCGTGGACGAGTTGGGAGGCCTGACGAAGGCCGTCGAGCTGGCCAAAGGCTTAGCGGGAATCGCAAGGGAAGAAGAGGTCAGGCTGGTCGTGTGGCCCAAGAAAAGGACTTTCTGGGAGTCGCTCCTCGGGAGGCGTGCCCCGGAAAGCGTGCTTGATATGCGTCCCGGACTGAAACAGGCCGCCTTGGCTCTGAGGCTCATGGAAAGGAACCGCATCTGGGCGGTCATGCCCTTCTGGTCCGGGCTCGAATAAGCGGATTTCCGTTTAGAACGCGTATGAAGACGGGCAGATCGTTTTGAACTCGCAATAATTGCAGTTGTGCCAGTCCGGACGGGGCCCGAATTCCCCGGCCCGGATCCCCACTTCCGCCTCGAGGATCTTTCCCCGGGCCCGCTCCTGTTCCTTCCCGCCCTTCCGGGCCCTGCCGACGAGGTCGGATTCCAGGAAGTGCAGCCGCGTTTCGAAGGGCGCCATGCCCTCGGTCTCAAGGAACGAAAGCGCGTAAACATCCATCTGGAGACTGTCCCTCGTCCTCCGGTCGGCCTCCTTCTGGTCCTTGACTTCGGTCGTCTTGAAATCGATGATGACAGCGCCTCCCGTCTCGAAGTCCACCCTGTCCCAGCGCCCGGTGAATCGGACCTTCCCTGACTGCCATCTGAAGCTCTTTTCGAGCAACGCGGGGAACTTCCCCGACTTCGTTTCCCTGCAATAGAAGAGACGGAGGGCCTGCTCGCCGGACCTCTTCCTCAGCTCCTCGTGTTCCCGGCTGAGATAACCCTCGTTCACCCAGAGCCTTTCGTACTCCCGGATGACATCCTCCTCCCCGAGCGTCCGCCCTTTCATCCGGTTCTTCAAAAAATGGTGGACCGACGCGTGAAGCACCCTGCCGAACACAAGGGCATGATGGGGGAGGACAGGGATCCGCAGGATGTGGCGGAACCTGTATTTGAGCGGGCATGTGAGATAGTCCTCCAACCGGAGGAAGCTCATGGTCAGTGTCCCCTGGGGCTTGCGGAGAGAAAAAGCCCCGGCCTCCTCCCGGAGAGAGAAACGCCGGATCTCTTCCAGTGCCGAGCTGCGGAGGACCTCCTCCGGCATGCCGGGAATGTCCAGGGCTTCGAGGACGAAGGGGCTGACCTTCTTCAGCCTCTTGAGCCCGTAATCCCTGGCCCAAGTCAAGTAGAGGTGCCTTTTCGCCCTGGTCATCCCGACATAGAAGAGCCGCCTTTCCTCCTGGACGAAGTTCTCGTCCCCCGGCAGTTCCTCCTTAAGGATCCCGGCCGGCACGGGGATCTTCTCCCGTCTCTCGCGGCCCGGGTAGCGGTCTTCAATGAGACTCACGAGAAAGACCACGGAGAACTCCAGTCCTTTGGCCTTGTGCACGGTCAGAACGTTGACGGCGTCCTCGTCCAGCTCAGCTTCGGAAGTGGCGGGGTTGTCCCCGACCTGCTGAAGGAGGTCCAGATACCCGGCGAAAGAATGGACGGAGTCGTCATCGGCAAGGTCGGAGAAGCCCTTCACCTTGTCGAAGAAAAGCCGGATGTTCTTGATCTTCATCTCCGACGAAGGGTCCATCCGCGAGACCAGGGATCTCAGCGTGCCGCTCTTCTCGAGGAAGGCATAGAGGACCATCCCCGCGTTCTTCTGCCCGGCCAGCCTGATGTAGCCGAGAAGGTCCTCGAAGATCCGTTTGATCGTCGCTTCAGCCGCCGCCGGGAGCTCGACCGGCGGGGTCCCCTCGTGGACCTTCCGAAAGACCTGGTGGAGAGGAAGGTTCTTTTTCTGGGCGTAATTCGAAACGACGGTCAGGTCGTAGGGGTCCATCCCATAGACCCCGGAAAGAGCGAGATGGAACAGGCTCCGGCTGTCCTCGAAATCCGTCAGGGCCCTGATGAAGGAGATCAGGACCTTGATCTCCTCCTGCTGGTAGAGCCCGCGGCTCCCGGAGAAACGGTAGGGGACCTGCTTCATGTTCAGGGCCCGGAGATAGGGGTCGGCGTCCGCGTTCCTCCGGACCAGGATGGCCATGTCGCTCCACGGGACGCCCTCCCCGTTCTTTTCCAGGATGAGGTCGGCCACCCGGTCCGCCTCGTGGGAAACGGAATCGAACTGGAGCATGTGGATGCTCTTTTCCCTGACATCGAGGGATGAAACGAGGCGCTTGTCGATCCTGTACTTGAACTCGAGTCGGTTGGGATCATTGTGCCGGATGAGCTGGTAGGAGGCATCCAGGATGGCCTGGGTGGACCGGTAGTTCCTGGTCAGGACGATCTTCTTGGCCTGAGGATAGACCTCCTGAAAATTAAGGATGTTGCTCAGGGAAGCGCCCCTGAACCGGAAGATGCTTTGATCATCGTCCCCGACCACGGTCAGGTTCCCATGGCGGGCGGCCAGGAGCTTGAGGAGCTCGAACTGGACGAAATTGGTGTCCTGGAACTCATCCACCAGGATGTACTTGTATTTCGACTGAAACTCCTTCAGGACGGAGGGCCGAGTCCGGAAGAGCTCGGCCGCCAGGGTCACCTGGTCCTCGAAGTCGATCTTCCCTCCTTTCCTGAGAAGGGCCTGGTATTCCCCGTAGACGCGGGCCACTTCCGCCTGCTTGAGCGCCTCTTCCCTCTCGACGTCGTCCGAAGCCTTTCCCTGGAGCGCCTGGGCATAAGCCAGGTATTCCCCGGGGCGGACATCCTCCTGCTTCAGCTTCTTGATGGCATCGAGGAGCTCCTGCATGTGCTTGGTCGGGAAGCTCAAGGGCCGGAAGTACCGGAGGGAGAACTTGAAGAGGTTCTCCCGGAAAAAGATGGCCTGCTCCACGTCGTCGAGGAGCCTGAAATCGGGAGGGTAGCCAAGCTCGATCCCGTAATCCCTCAGGACCTTCTCCCCGAAGGAATTGAAGGTGCTGATCTCGACGAAAGAATAGGTGTAGGGGACGAGGAGGTCCACCCGGGCTTCCATCTCGTTGGCCGCCTTCTCGGTGAAAGTGACGGCTAGGATCTCCTCCGGGCCGGCCATCTTGGAAGCGATGAGATGGGCGATGCGGTTGGTGATGACCTTGGTCTTTCCCGTCCCCGCCCCGGCGATGATAAGGAGAGGGCCCTCCCCATGGATCACCGCTTCACGCTGGTCGGGATTGAGGTCATCGAGGAGGTCCTGCGACCTGTCGTCCTGGAATCGTTGGGGCATAATGAGGCGGCCGTCCGGGGGCTTCCTATCGGCCCTTGGTGACGATGACTTTCTCGTCGGGTCTCATGAGCCAGAGCTTCTCCCGGGCTTCTTTTTCCACCGCCCCGGGGTCCGTCTCGAGCTCCCGGATCTCCAGTTCCAGCTTCTTCTTCTGCTCCTCGAGCCTTAGGAGTTCCGCCTCGAGGGCCCGGCAGGACTTCCTCGCCCGGTTGATGTCCATGTATCCCTTCTTCCCGAAGAAGGAAGTGACGAGCATCACGAGGATGAAAAACCCGACGCCTGCCATGAAGAGCTTCCTGCGAACCGTGGGGCCGTTCTTCCGGGGCTCGTCCTTCACGGGAAGACCCTCAAGCCGTGTTTCAGCAGGTGGTCGAGCTCCTTCCTGGTCTCAGCCTCGGCGTAACAGCGGATGAGCGGCTCGGTCCCCGAGAACCGGAGGATCAGCCAGGTGTCGTTGGCGAAGTCCAGTTTGATCCCGTCGATCGCGTCCGTGGCTTCGACCTTCCGGTTCCCGATCCGCGAAGGCGGATTGGAGATGATCTCCCTCAGTTTCTTCTCGGCCTCCGGGGTCCGCGGGATGTTCTTTTGGCCGCCGACCATTTCGCCATAGTCGTTGAACAGGCTTTGCTTGATTTCTGAAAGACTTTTCCCCAAGGCCGCGACCATCTCGGTGACCAGAAGGCCGGCGAAGATCCCGTCCTTCTCGGGAAGGTGGTCCTTGACGGCGATACAGGCACTCTCCTCGCCGCCGAATATGATCTTTCCCTGGAGGAACAGTTCGGCTATGTACTTGAACCCCACCGGCGTCCGGAAGACCGGAAGGTCGTACTTGCGGGCGATGCGGTCGATGAGGTGGGTCGTCGTGACCGACCTGGCCACCCCTCCCCGCCACCCCTTCACCGAGACCAGGTAATCCAGGAGCATGGCCAGGATGAGGTTCTGATGGATGAAACAGCCGTTCTGATCGAGGATCCCGAACCGGTCCCCGTCGGCGTCCGTCGCCAGCCCCAGGCTGCATTTTTTATCCCTGACCAGCCGCTTGAGCTCCCGGAGGTTCTCCTCCGTGCAGGAGGGGATGACGCCCCCGAAATAGGGGTCCACGTAGCCGTGGATCTCCTCGATCGGGACCTCGTTCTCTTCCAGGATCTCGTCCAGGTATTCCCGACTCGTGCCGAAGAGAAGGTCCAGGCCGACTTTGATCCCGGACCGCCGGATGACGTCGAAATCGATCTTCTTTTGGAGGAATTCGAGGTAATCCGACTGGAGGTCGATCCTGGTGATGAACTCCGTCCGGGCGTAATAGGGGTCGGGGCTGAAGTCCTTCGCCAGTTTCTGGATCTCTTCCTCGATCCGGTCCGTCACCTCGGGAAGAGCGGGCGCGCCCGTGTGGGTGTTGAATTTCAGTCCGTTGTATTCGGGCGGATTGAAGGACGCCGTGAAGTTGATCCCCCCCTGGCATTGACGTTTGATGATCTGGTAGGCCTGGGCCTGGGACGGGGCGTCCCTGTCAGCCAGGAAGACCTGGATCTGGTTCTTGGAAAGGAGCTTGGCCGCCTCAAAGGCGTAGCGTTCCGAAAGGAAGCGCGTGTCATAGTTGACAACGATGGAGCAGGGCTGGTCGGGGAACCTCTTTTTCAGGTAATTGACCGCCGCCTGGACGACGATGCGGACGTTCTGGAACGTGAACTCATCCCCCATGACGGCCCGCCAGCCGGATGTCCCGAACTTGATCATCGTTTCTCTTCAGTATTAAGTAGCACAAGGACCCGAGAAATGCAATTTTTTTGCCCGAGTAGGGGTCAAACCTACAATCTTAACAAAATCGATCTGATGATCCGACTTTGTGACGGCTTTGTTAAGATTGTAGGTTTGACCCCTACTTAATTCACCCCGGATATCCCCTCGGGAGGTGATTGACGGCCGGACAGGAATTTTTCACGATAGGATGGGCCGCCCTTCCGGGACGGCGACGGAGGGCCTAACCCCAAGCAATTGAATAATTAATGGTTGACAAAAGAAACTTTTTTTGTTATTTAGGAGTCAACACTGAATGTGGAACGGTCAAAAGGTTTCTTTATGGAGAACAAAGCCATATACCCGGGGTCATTTGACCCCATCACGAACGGCCATGTCGATATCATCCGCCGGGGGCTCAAGATCTTCGACCGGATCCTGGTGGCCGTCCTGGAAAACCCCAAAAAGGGCCCTCTGCTCACGACTAAAGAGAGAGTGGACATGATCGGGAAGATCTTCAAGGATCAGGAGAAGGTGGAGGTCAAGTCCTTCCACGGCCTGCTCGTCGAGTTCGCCAGGGAGAACGGGACCAACACCGTCATCCGCGGCCTGCGGGCCATCTCGGACTTCGAGTACGAATTCCAGATGGCGCTCATGAACCGGAAGCTTTCCCCGGAGATGGAGACCCTGTATATGATGCCGAGCCTCGAGTTCTCCTTCCTCAGCTCGAACCTGGTCAAGGAGGTCTTCATGCTCGGTGGATCCGTCCGGGACTTCGTCCCCGAGCCCGTCGAAACGAAACTCGGGAAAAAATTCGGGACGAACAAGCGCGTTCAAATCCAACAAAAGGCAGGGAAAAATGCTGGGTATCTCTAGGGAAAAAGGGTTGGTGGGATTGGATATCGGCTCCTATTCCGTCAAAGCGGTGGAGCTTAAGACCAGAAAAAAGGGGGACCGCGAAACGTACGAGGTCGCCAAGGTCGGCTACGAACAGCTCCCCCATGACGCCATTGTCGAGGGGACCATCATCGATTCGGCCGCCGTGGTCGAGACCATCCGGCTCATCTTCGACGAGAACAAGATCTCGAACAAGGACATCGTCATCTCGATCTCCGGCAACTCCGTGATCATCAAGAAGATCTCGCTTCCGGCCATGGAGAGGCAGGAGCTGGCCGAATCCATCATCTGGGAAGCCAAACACAACATTCCCTACCCCTACGAAGAGACCAACGTCGACTACGCCGTCCTCAAGTCCCCTCGGGGCGTCGAGGAGAGGAACCTGGACATCCTCCTCGTGGCCGCCAAGAAGGACAAGATCGCCAACTACAGCAGCGCGGTGAATCAGGCGCGGAAGAACCTCCAGGCCATCGAGGTCGACGTATTCGCCCTCCAGAACGCCCTCGAGCTGAACTACCCGGAGGTCTTCTTCGACAAGACGGTCGCCATCATCAACCTGGGGGCCAACATCACCAACGTCGTGATCATCGAGAAGGGAACGCCGCAGCTGTTCCGCGACCTTTCCCTGGGAGGATACTTCTTCACCGAGAACATGCGCAAGGAGTTGAACATCCCCTTCGAAGAGGCCGAGAAGCTCCTCAAGGGCATTCCGGGCAAGAGCGTCCCCGCCGACCAGTTCCAGACCGTCCTGGCCATGAACGTCCGCGACCTCCTCGATGAGATGGAAAAGACGTTCTCGTTCTACGAGGCCGGGGAGAAGAGGGAGCGGAAGATCGAGCAGATCTATCTCAGCGGCGGGCTGGCCAACGTCACGAACATGGCCGGCGCTTTCGAGCATAAATTCCGGATCAAGTCCGAGATCTTCAATCCCTTCCGCAACATCCCCTTCGACGAGAAGAAATTCGATCCTATTTTTTTCAATGAGATGGCCCCGGCTTTCGGGGTGGCCGTCGGACTTTCGACCCGAAAGGCAGAAAAATGATTCGGATCAACCTCTTAAAACCGGAAACCAAGGAGATCAGGGAGACCCCGGCCGAGGGGTTGCCCGAATTCAAGGCCAAGAAAAAGCCCGGAGTCGGAAATCTCATCTTCCTCCTGCTCGTCGTCGCCCTGGCCGGCTTTTACTTATACCAGAAAAAGGCCATGGACCAGGAGCGTCAGCTCTTGAATCAGGCGAAGGAGGAGAAGAGCAAGCTCCAATACGTCATCGCCAAGCTCGACGAGCTCCAGAAACAGAAGGCCTCCGTCGACAAGAAGATCAACCTGATCAGGGAGCTCAAGTCCCAGCAGGACTTGGCCGTCAGGATCATGGACGAGCTGAGCAAAACGCTCCCCGAGTGGGTATGGCTGAACGAGGTCAGCTTCGACTCGAAGAACATCCAAATCCGCGGGAACGCCCTTTCCAACAACCTCATCGCCGATTTCATCGCCAACCTCGAGAGCGACCCCTATTTCGAGAGCGTCAATCTGATCGCTTCGACCCAGAAGACGTCCAAAAATGACCAATACCTGGAGTTCTCCCTGACCGCCGGTGTGGTCAACCCGAAACAGTTGACCGCCCCGCCTCCTCCGGCCAAGGAGGCCAAGCCAAGGAGGAGCCCATGAAAAACTGGCCCTGGTACGGTTACCTCATATTGTCCCTCATCATCTTCAGCCTTGTCTTCTTTTTCTACTTCAAGCCCAAGGACCAGGAGCTTAAGAGCCTGAGGGCGGAACGGCAAAAAATGGAACTGGAGGTCAAGGACCTCAAAGCCAAGAAGCTGGAGCTCGACAAGATCGAGACCGATCTCGCCAGCATGAAAGCGACCCTCAAGGAGCTCGAGGTCATCATCCCCCAGAAGAAGGAGATCTCGGAGATCCTGAGGAGGATCCAGCAGCTGGCCTTCGACGCCCGGCTGGACATCATCAAGTTCGCCCCGAGAGGCGAGATCAAGAAGGACTTTTACGCAGAGTGGCCCATCCCCATTGAGATCACGGGCAACTATCATAACCTCGCCGCCTTTTTCGACAGGCTCAGTCTCTTCTCCCGCATCTTCAACATCGAAAACTTCGCCATCCGGAGCGTCCAGGCCCAAACGGACGCCCTGACCATCACTTCGAACTTTACCGCCAAAACCTACTTCTTCCTGGAAGAAAGCGCCCCCCCGCCAGGCGCCCAGGCCAAGCCGAGGAAATGACCATGAAAAAATCGATCGTATTCATGTTGGCCATAGGAATATTAGGCCTCGGCCCCATGATGCTTTCCACCCAGGAGAATGGGGGCCAACTCGAGACAGACGTGCTGAAGCCTCCCCCGGAAAAGGGCACCTATGACCCGGCCGGGAGGAGGGATCCCTTTAAGAACCTCCTGGGGGGAAAGGACATCAAAGAGAAGTCCGCGGTCGGAGGGATCCCCCGGATGTCCATTGACGACACGACCCTCGTGGGCATCGTCAAAACCAAGCAGAAACTCACCGCGATCGTGAGCGGTCCGCAAGGATTCCCTTACTTCATCAAGGCCGGGGACAAGTTCGCCGACGGCTACGTTCTCTCGATCAAAGACGATCAAGTCGTGTTCCGCAAGACCAACGAACGCGGGATCCCGTTGATGAGGCCCAAAGATATCATCAAGGAAATAAACCCGGAGGAGCGTTAACATGAAAAGGAAAATTTATCTGCCGTTATTGACCTCTCTGTACATCCTTCTCCTTCTCGCGTCGCCCGTGCCGGGGCAGGATCCCCTGATCAATATCAACAAGATCGAGGTCCAGCCCGGCATGCTCACCACGAAGCTTGTTCTCCGGACCGACGCTCTCTTGCCGATCCAGACGACCTACTACTCCCCGCAGCAGCCCCAAACCCTCGTCATCGACGTCGGCAAAGCCAGGACCGCCGAGGTCCCCCGCTTTTCGCCGGCGGAATCGCAGCTCATCGAGAACATCCAGGTCGAGAAGGCCGGGGTGTCCGGCCTGCGGTTCTCCCTGCGCCTTAAAGATAAGGTCCCTTACAGGATCCTCTCGATGAGCGACCGGACCGTGGTCGAGCTGAACAGCATCCAGCGGCCCCGGGGAGACTACTTTATCGACCCGGACACCCGGTCCTTGCTCGACAAGAAGCCCGTGAGCGAGATCGTCCTGAACAACCTGGACATCTCCGAGCAGGCCGACCGGATCAGCTTCCGGGCCAAGCTGAACGGCGGGACCGTGTCCCAGGTCTTCGCTCTGGACAACCCCTCCCGCCTCGTCGTGGACCTGTTCGACACGACGTTCTCCAGGCCGACGGCCGTCTATCCGGTCTCCAAGCTGGGTGTCGACAAGGTCCGGGTTGGCCAGTTCCAGCCGTCCAATCCCCGGGCCATCACCCGGATGGTCTTCGACCTCAAGGAGCCCAGCCTCTACGCCATGGACACGGTGAACGGAGACCTCGTCATCTCCTTCTTTAAGCCGCAGGCCACGCAGGAGGTCCGGAAGCCTCGGATCGAAAGCCAGGCGCCTCCACCCCCTCCCGCCGCCCGCGTGGACGAGCTGAAAAAAGAGGTCAAGCCGGTGAGCACAGCGGCCCCGGCGCCTTCCATGCCCCCTCCCGCTCCTCCCCAGGAAAATCAGGAAGTAAAGCAGGCGGTCAAGCAGGAAGGCTCCGCCGAGAAGGCCCCGCAGGAAGACAAATTCAAACCCAAGACCATCACGTCCGAAGAAGAGAAATACTCGGGTGAGCCCATCAGCCTCAAGTTCAAAGACGCGGACCTGAGGGATGTCGTCCTTTACCTGGCCGATTTCGCCGACCTGAACATTGTCTTTGATCCTGAGGTCCGCGGGACCGTCACCTGCGATCTGAACCTCGTCCCTTGGGACCAAGCCCTGGACATCGTCCTCCGCTATAACAGGATGGGCAGGACCATCGAGGGCAACGTCCTGAGGATCGCCCCCATCACAGTCCTGATGCGTGAGGACACGGACCAGAGGAAGCTCAAGGAGAGCAAGGAATTGGCCGGACCGGTCCAGGTCAAGACGATCACGCTGTCCTATTCCAAGGCCAAGGATGTGGCGGGCCTCCTCAAAACAAAGATCTCGAGCCGGGGAGAAATGGTCGTTGACGAGCGGACCAATACCCTGATCGTCTCCGACGTCAAGGACAAGCTGGACCTGCTTGAAAAGCTCATTTCGGTCCTCGACACGCCGACCCCCCAGGTTTCGATCGAGGCCCGGATCATTGAGGCCTCGGCCACGTTCATCCGTAACCTGGGCATCCAGTGGGGCTACCAGGGGATCGTCGATCCGTTCTACGGCAACCAGACCTCCCTCAAATTCCCGCACAAGATCCTGGCGGACGGCGCCCTGATCCCCCAAGGCATCGTGACCAAGGGGATCGGGGGCCCGCTGGGGGGATATGCGATCAACCTCCCCGCCCCCGCCTTCAGCACGGCCGTCGGCTTCTCCTTCGCCAATATCCTGGACACCTTCAGACTCGATGTCGCCCTCTCCGCCTTGGAAACATCGGGCAACGGCCGGATCATTTCCAGTCCGAAGGTGACGACCCAGAACAACCAGCCGGCCGAGATCATCCAGGGCCGCCAGATCCCCGTCCAGACGGTGGCCAATTTTACGGTGACGACACGCTACGTGAACGCTGCCCTTGAACTCAAAGCGACGCCCCAGATCACGGCCGAGGGGACCATCATCATGATGGTCGAGATCCAGAACAACGCGGCCGACTTCGCCAATCTGGTCAACGGCATCCCCCCCATCACGACGCAGAGCGCGAAGACGACCGTCATGGTCCCCGACGGAGGGACGACGGTCATCGGAGGGATCTACCGGACCGAGGATTCCGTCACCCGGGACACCGTCCCCTTCCTGGGCAAGATACCCATTCTGGGGAACCTCTTCCGCAATTTCGCCCGGACGAAACAGAACCGGGAGCTCCTCATCTTCATCACCCCCAGAATCATCAAGTAGGAGAGAACCAATGACCAAGAAAAAATCGGCAACAATCCTCTTGATTCTGGCCGTTCTCCCCGCGATCCTGATGCTCTCCGGCTGCAACCCGCTGGAGGACGATTCCAAGTCCTCGAGCTTCATCATCGTCGAGAGCATCACCGGGACGGACGCGTCGGGCGCGGCCGCCAGCTTCCTTCAGTCCGATGTCGTCCTCGCGAATTCGATCGTCACGGCCGACGTGGCGACGGCCACCCTTCGAGCCAGCCTTCTGGACCCGGCCCCCATCCTCAAGCCAAGCCAGTTCAACGACATCATGTTGGACCGCTACATCGTTTCGTACTCCCGGGTCGATGGAAAGAACGTTCAGGGGGTGGACGTCCCCTACTCCTTCGAAGGCGCCCTCTCCCAGCTCCTCAAGATCGGGACGAGCGTGTCGTTCTCCTTCGTCGTCGTGCGCGAGGTCGCCAAGCTGGAATCGCCGCTCATCGACCTCGCCCAGAACAGGGCCGAAGGCGTCATCGAGGCCACGGCGAAGATCGAGTTCTACGGCCATGACCTGGCCGAGAACAAGGTCATGGCCACAGGCTATTTGACCATCTTTTTTGCGAACTACGCCGACTCGGCGGCCGCCCCCGCGACTTCCCAATAAGGATGACGAACATGAAAACAAAAAGAGCCCTGACATTCGCGTTAGGTTTGGTCCTGCTCCTGGCCTCCTTCTCCTGCGCAAGGCACGACGTCGGCACCCCATCCCCCGTGGGACCTTCTTCGTTTGCCGTTCTCCTGAAGCTTTCCGCCAGCCCCAACGTCATCTTCGCCCCCATGAACGGCAAACGGGATAGATCGACGATCTCAGTCTCCCTCAAGCAATTCGACGGGACGCCGCTCGCAGGCAGGACCATCTATTTCGAGACCTGTGATTCCGCCCATCTCCGAGTCAACCTCGGGTATTTCGAAGGTAAGCACAGGGTCATCTCCAGACAGACGGACGCCGGAGGAAACATCAACGTCGTTTACCACGGGCCCCTCAGAGGCGAGCTCGCCGCCAGAACGTCCGTCTATATCTGGGCCAAGGCGGCCTCGGAAGGCAATGAATTCATCGAGGATTTCGCCCAGGTCGACATCTTCGCGATCCCTTGACGAGACGAAAGAAGGCCGCCTAGTCAGAAGGAGAGACGCAAGCTTTTTTTTATCCCGATCTTTTCCAGCCCGCGGCGAAGGGCCTGGTCAAGATCATCCCACTCCCGGCCCTTCAGGATGAGTTGGACCTGATAAAGCCCACGCGCCCTGGAGACCGAAGCCAGGGCGGGGCCGAGCACTTCGACTCTCCCCTCGCCGCCTTTCAGCCTTGCCGCAAATTCCCGCGACTTCCGGGCCAGGGACCTCAGGTTCCCTCCCCGGAGCAGGACCTCGGCCAGGTGCGTGAAGGGGGGATAATTCAAAAGGCGCCTGGCGTCGATCTCAGCCTCATAGAAGGCGGAATAATCTCCTTCGGCAGCCGCGCGGATGCTTGGGTCCGAAGGGCAGGATGTCTGGATGACGGCCTCGGCCGCCTCATCGTCCTCGACAAATGAGATCATCTGGGTGATCGACCCGGACACCTTTTGGGAGGCCCGGTAATCAGAGAGTCCGAGCAGGGCCTCGGGAGAGAGAACCACGGCCAGGCGGACCTTGGGCACGTCCGTCCGGCAGGCCAAAAGCCGGGTGCCCAGGAGGACCGGGATCCTTCCCTTCCGGAAGTTCCGAACGATCCTCTCCCGGTCCGTTTCGCGGCCGGCAGAGTCCGAGTCGAAGCAGGCTGTGCCGATCCCGGGGAAGGCGTTCTTCAGTTCTTCCTCCACGGCCTCGATCCCCCCGGCCCTCCGCTCGACGAGCATCCCTCCGCATTCGGGGCATTTCCGGGAAGCCGGAAGGGTGGCGCCGCAATAATGACAGACCCAGGTGTTGCCTTTCTTGTGATAGCTCAAGGCGATGTCGCAGCGCCGGCAGCGGGGGTTATGGCCGCAGCGTCGGCAAAGGACGAGGGGCGCGTAGCCCCTCCGGTTGACGAAAAGGACGACAGGGTCCCCGCGGACGACGCATTCCCCGATCTTCTGTTTCAGAACACCGGAAAGCGCCGTCTTTTCCCCGCGGTCATCCACGATCGAGCATTTGAACTTCCGGCGCTCACTCTCCAGGGTGATCAGGGTCCCGCGGCTCCGGGCCTCATGGAAGGCTTCGACCGACGGCCAGGAGGACCCGAAGACCACTACGGCCTTCTCCTCCTCGGCCCTGAGCCGGGCGCCTTTCACGGCATTATAGAGTTGCCCTTCCTGCTGGATATACGACTCGTCGGACTCTTCATCGACGATGATCAAGCGAAGGCCCGGAAGCGGGGCCAGGAGGGCCGAGCGCGGCCCGACGACCGCGTCCGCCCGGTCTTCGGCAAGCTTCCTCCACTCGCCCTCCCGCCGGGTCTTCGAGAGCCGGCTGTGAAGGACGGCGACCGGTGCTCCCACGGACCCTTTCATCCGGACAAAGGCGGCCTCGCCGAGGCCGATCTCCGGCGCTAAATAGAGGACCTTCCCACCTACCCCCAAGGACCTTCGGACCAGGCGGGCATAGGCCGCCTCGCGGGCCTCTCTGGACCCGAAGAGATAGAACGACCCGGATCCGCCCTCCACGATCCTCTCCTCGACGCCGTCGGTCGCCGACGGCGCGGCCCGGGCGAAATCGAACGCGAGCTGACGTGACGTCCTCGCCGACCCGGCGGCACGGGTCTTTCCCCCCGGACGGGAGGACGTCGTCCGCACGACCAGAAGTCCTTCTGTTTCCAGGCGCGTAAGGAGGGAGGAAAGGCTCTTGACGCCCATTTTTTTCGCCAGGAACTCCGGGCTGAGGGACCTGCCGCGCGGGAGGAAGGACGCCAATTTTCGCTCCCTTTTCCCGAAGGCCCCCTTCTCAAGGGCCTCGCGGCCGGCGGGAGTCCACGAGACCTTCCTCCGGTCCCTGGGGACAAGCGTCGGCGGCAGGGCGGCCGCGAGGACCTCCCCCCAGGGAGCGAACGAACGAGCGCTCAATTCCTTTGTGAAGCGCAGGAACCCCGCTGGGAACGACGGGGTCTCGTCAAGGACCTCAAGGATGTCCTTGAGCTCGATCCCGCCGGCAGGCGGCCCGTCGATGACGGCCACGACGAAGCCCGTCAGCATCCTGCGTCCGAACGGAGCGACGACACGACATCCGGGCCTGACCCCGGGCAAAAGGGTTTCGGGGACCCCGTATTGGAAGGACCGGTCAACCGGGAGCGGGAACACGACCTCGGCGAACACGGTCACTTCTTGCCAAGGAATTCCATCACCAGCTTCATGTCCTGCCAGACCATTTTCTTGATCTCCTTGTTGCCCTCGTTGCGGACGACATAGGAAGGATGGAAGGTCGGCATGATCCTGATGCCCTGGCGGTCGACGAACTTGCCCCTTCGCTCCCCCATGCTCATCCGGCCGGGGATGAAGACGTCCGTCGCCACCTTTCCCAGGGCCACGATCACCTTGGGCCGGATGAGTTCGATCTGCCGGACGAGATAGGGGGAGCATGTCTCCACCTCGTCCGGAAGCGGGGTCCGATTGTCCGGAGGGCGGCACTTGACGACGTTCGTGATATAGACCTCTTCGCGCCTCCAATTCATGGCTTCTATGATCTTCGTCAGGAGCTGGCCGGCCCGCCCGACAAAGGGGCGTCCTTGGGCGTCCTCATCCCTTCCCGGCGCCTCGCCGATGAACATCAGCTCCGCGCCTTTGTCCCCTTCTCCCGGGACGGCCCGGGTCCTCGAGGAGGACAAGGGGCAAAGGCGGCAGGACAAGACCTTTTCCTCGAGCTCCGGAAAGGAGGCCTGCGGCGGCGGAGGGAAGTCACCGGCCGGCAGAGGGGCAACGCACGATTTAGGGGCACGAACACGTTCGGCCGCCCGGACGGCATCGGGAGTCGTCGCGGACACGGCCGGGGGGTTCCTTTCCCGGCTCAGGACGAAACCCGCTCCCATCTCCTGAAAGAAGGCCAGCCTGTCTCCCACGGCCTTCAACGGATCATTTTCTTTTCTCTTCAATGACGGCCTCGATCTGGTCCAGGACGACCCGGCTGATCTCGCGTTTGCTCATTTTATCCGTAGGCAGGACCTTCCCGTCGGGACGTATGATGAAGACCTTGTTGTCGTCGGACTCGAACCCGATCCCCTCCTCCCCCACATTGTTGGCCACGATGAGGTCGAGCTTCTTCTCTTTCATCTTCCGGACGGCGTGGGGGACGGTCTTCTCGGTCTCCGCCGCGAATCCCACGAGCACCTTTCCCTTCTTTTTCGCCCCGAGCGTTTTCAGGATGTCGCGCGTCTCGACCAAGTCGACCTTTCCGGCCAGGCCCCTCTTCCCGATCTTCTGCCGGGCGGTCCCGGTGAACCGGAAGTCGGAGACGGCGGCGGCCATGATGACGAGTCCGGAACCCGGGTAGGCCTCCAGGACCTCCCTCTCCATATCGGCGGCCGTGCGGACCTTGATCACCCGGACCCCCGCGGGAGGGACGAGCTCGACCGGCCCCGAGATGAGCGTCACCTCCGCTCCACGGGAGGCGGCTTCCCGGGCGATCTCATAGCCCATTTTACCCGAGGATGCGTTCGAGAGGAAGCGGACGGGGTCGAGGTACTCCCGGGTCGGCCCCGCCGTGACGAGGACGCCAACCCCCTTCAGGCTCTCCGTCCGGGCAAGGATCCTCAGCCCCTCCTCGATGATCCGCTCCGGGGAGGCCAGCCTCCCCCAACCCTCGTCGTGACATGCGAGGGTTCCCTTCTCCGGATCGACGAACTCCACTCCGGCGCCCCTGAGCTTCCGGAGGTTCTCCTGAGTCCTGGGATGGAGGAACATGGCCTCATTCATGGCCGGGGCGATGAGGACCGGGCATCGGGTCGCCAGGTAGAGCGTCGAAAGGAAATCGTCGGCGACACCCGAGGCGAACTTGGCGATGACGTTGGCCGTGGCCGGGGCCACGCAAAGGAGGGAGATCTCCCGGGCCAGGGTCACGTGTTCCACCCGGCGGGAGACGCGTTCATCGAAAAGGTCCACGATGACGTCCCCTCCGGAAAGGGCGCTGAAAAGCAGGGGCGAAACGAGCCGGGCGGCATTCCGGGTCATGACGACACGGACCCTGCAGCCCTTTTTCTGGAAGCCCCTGAGGATCTCGCACGCTTTGTAGATGCTGATCGAGGACGTGACGCCCAGCGCCACGATCTTCGGGTTTTCGTTCGCTCTTTGTTCTCGTTCTTTCATCTCCGGCCCCTCCCCAGGGAAAAACTGCGGAGGATCCCTTTGATCCTTTCCTTGCGCGACCCCGGGCGGCACCTGGAGGCGAGGATGACGGACTTGAGCTCCGCCACGGCCGTTTCCAGGTCCTCGTTGATCACGACGAAGTCGAACTCCGGATAGGCCCCGATCTCCCCGCGGGCGTCCGCCAGCCGCTTGGAAAGCGACGCCCGGTCTTCGGTTCTCCTTTTGAGAAGCCGCCGGCGCAGTTCTTCGAACACGGGCGGCATGATGAAGATGAAGGAGGCCGGGCGGCCGCTCGCCCGGACCTGCCGCGCCCCCTGGACGTCGATGTCCAGAAGAACGTCCCCGGCCGCGTCCTTCTCACCGACCTCGACCCGGGAAGTCCCGTAATGCCGGCCATGGACGATGGCCCATTCCAGGAACCGGCCTTCCCGGATCATCGCCTCGAATTCCTTCTTCGAAACGAAATGGTAGTCCCGTCCGTCGACCTCGATCGCCCTTCTCCGCCGCGTCGTGTGGGAGACCGAGAACCGGACGTGCCCGAGGTCCCGCATGACGCGGCCGATGAGCGTGGACTTTCCGCATCCCGATGGGCCGCTGACCACGAATAGCATGATGACCCTCGCTCCGTCACTCGATGTTCTGGACGTGCTGACGGATGCTCTCCATCTGGTTCTTGATGGCCAGACCCTCCTTGATGATCTCGATGTCCTGGGACTTCGAGCTCGAGGTGTTGGCCTCCCTGGTGATCTCCTGGGCAAGGAAATCCAGCTTCTTTCCCACCGGTCCCGGACGTCCGGGGCCGATCAGCCCTCTAAGGGTGCCCAGGTGGCTTTTCAGCCGGAGGATCTCTTCGGCCAGGTCATAGCGCTGCATCAGATAGGCGGTTTCTTCGACCAGCCGCTCCTCGGAGATCGGGGCGCCGTGGTTCAATTCCTCGAGCCTGTGCCTCAATTTCCTCCGGATGAGCGCCGGCTGTTTCTTGAAGCGTCTCTCGATCCGGGCCACCGACCGGCCGATTTCCCGGATGTGGACGCCGAGTTGCCGGACCGTCTGCCGTCCTTCCCGGACCCTCTGTTTCACGACCTCGTCCAAAGTGGCCGCGAAACACTTCTCGATAAAGGCGACGTCCGCCGCGGTCAGGTCCTTTCGGCTCAGATCGACGATCTGGGGGATCTTCAGGATCTGGTCCAGGGAAAGGTCGAAAGGTTTCCCCAGCCTTGATGCGACCCTTTCCAGGGAAGAAAGGACCTTCTCGAGGAGGGCCTCGTTGACCGAAAAATTCCAGATCCCCGGGTCCAGGAAGGTCGCCTCCATGAAAACCTCGATCCTCCCGCGCTGGAGCCGCTTCTGGCAGATGGCCCGGAGCCTGTTCTCCACGTCACCCAGGGGCGTTCCCCGGTAGGCCCAATCAAAAAAGCGGTGGTTCAGGCTCTTGATGGTCACCTTGAGGCGCAGGGACCCGGACGCGTAATTCTTTTCGGCGAAGCCGGTCATGCCTTGAATCAATGGGATATCTCCTCGTCTTCCGGGAATTGCAGGTCATAGAGCTTTTGGTAGAGTCCGTTCCTCCGGCAGAGCTCATCGTGGGTCCCCGTTTCGGCGATCCGCCCGCCGTCGATGACCAGGATGCGGTCGGCGCTCCGCACCGTGGACAAGCGATGGGCGATGATGATGGTCGTCCTTCCCTTCCTGAGGTCCGTGAGGGCTTCCTGGATAAGGTGCTCGGACTCGGCGTCCAAGGCCGATGTGGCCTCGTCCAGGACCAGGATGGGCGGGTCCTTGAGCAATGCCCGGGCGATGGCCAGCCGCTGACGTTGTCCCGATGAGAGCAGGCCGCCGCGCTCGCCGACCTTGGTGGCATACCCTTCCGGGAGCTGAAGGATGAAGTCGTGGGCCCTGGCCGCCTTGGCGGCCTCGAGGATCCTGTCCTCGGCTGCATCCGTCAGGCCGTAGGCGATATTGTCCCGTATCGTCTCGTTGAACAGGATGATCTCCTGGGTCACGAGCCCGATCCTGGCCCGGAGGGAGGTCAGGGTCACATCCCGGATGTCGATGCCGTCGACCAGGATCCGGCCGGAGGTCGGTTCGTAGAAACGCGACAGGAGGTTGATGATCGTGGTCTTGCCGGCACCGCTCAGGCCGACGATGGCCACAGTCTCCGTAGGCGGCACCTCAAAGTCGATCCCCTCGAGCACGGGGCAGGTCCGGTTGTAGGAAAAGGAGACGTTCTCAAAGCGGATGCGGCCCTTCACCGGGGGGAGCGGATAGGCGCCGGGGCCGTCCTGAACCTGAGGGGGGCTGTCGAGGATCTCCTGGATCCTGGACTGGCAAGCCACGGCCTGCTGGATGACGTTGTTGGCTTTGCTCAGGCGCTTGATCGGCATGTACATCAGGAACATGGCGGTGACGAAGGCACCAAAGTCGCCGGGGCTGATGGCCCCCTCGGCGACCCGCTTCGTCCCCACCCAGAGGATGAAGGCCCCGACGACACCACCCAGGAACTCCATAAATGGCGAGGAGAGGCTGCCGATCCAGGCCAGCTTGATGCTTGTCCGCAGGTATCCGGCCGTCGCCTTGAGGAACTTCCTGATCTCGAACGGCTCCGTCGTGAAGGCCTTGACGATCCTGTTCCCGGTGATCGTCTCGTGAAGGATGCCGTAGATCTGGCCCATCTTGACCTGGGCCGAAAAGCTCTTTTTCTTGAGCTGGCGGCTGAAGACCGCAAGCGGGAGCGCGGCCAGGGGGGCGACGACTAAGGACACCACGGCCAGGCGGAAATCCCGGATGAAGATGCCGATGAGCAGAGCGATGAGGATGAAGACCTCCTCAATCATGTCTCCCATACTCCCGGACAGGGCCTCGTGGATCTTCTCGACGTCATTGGTCAGCCGGGACATCAGGTCCCCCGTCGGCACGTGGTCGAAGTAGCTTGTCGACTGGTAAATCACGTGCTCATAGAGGTCGTCCCTCATCGTTTTGACGACCTTGTGGCCCACGGCCTTCATGAAAAAGGCCGAAAGGAAGGTGAACAGGCCTTTTCCGAAGATGACGACGACCAGGATGATGGGCAGGGCCCTGGTCACGTCCGCCTCGGTCACGTTGAACGTCCTGAAGATGAAGTCCATCAGCCTGACCTTTTCCGGGACCGCGGGCGCGGGCATCCTGAGGAAAAGCCTGTCCATGATCGGCTGGATCATGTCCACGAAAAGATAGGTGAAAAAGGCCACAAAAAGGGACGACCCGAAGGAAAGGAAGAGGAGCTTCTTCTCTTTCAGGGTGAGTCTGAAGAGCCGATAGAGATCTTTCATGCCTTTACCCGGGAGGCGGGAAACAGAGAACCAGCGATCTCCATGTTCCGGAGAGGCCGCTTCATCGGGCCCGGCGTATTCTCGATCTTCCTCCCCCGGAGCGATTTCGTTCCGATGGGGGCGAATCGATATTTCCGGATTATGGTCATCTCGTTCCGGGAGGATTCAGCGGGACTTCCTGTACTCGGACATCATCTGGTACATTCTGTCCTTGAGGATGAGCTTCTTTTTCTTGAGTTCCTTCTCCTCGAGCTTTTCTTCGTCGGTCAGGAAAAGCTTCCCCGTCAGCGTTTCGAGGGCCTTCTCGTAGCGTTGGTGTTCCTCGAAAGCCATTTTGAAACCCAGGCTTTCCCTGGCTAGAAGTTCTTTAAGCTCTTTCTCTTCCATGGAGCACTCTCCTCCGCCGGAAAGGATACCATAACATGCGGGCTATTGCAATTTCAGGGGTCACGGAAGATCCCCTCGAGACGGGCCGCCTGGAAGTCCCAAGTGAACTCCATGATCTTTGACCGGGAACCCATCAGGACCGGGACGGGGCGACATAGTGTTTGACTTCGGACCGGCGGATTACTATACTATTTGCGCCCGAGCGGTCGCTCGGGAGACATGGCCAGGTAGCTCAGCTGGTAGAGCGAAGGACTGAAAATCCTTGCGTCGACGGTTCAATTCCGCCCCTGGCCATTTTCCGTTTCCGCCTCAATCCCCCGTATCATAATCGATCATGCGAGGGATCGCTTTCCGGCAAACGAGGCAAAACTCCTTAGAACCTGAAGCCGACGGAAATGTTCGGCACGACGAGGTGCATCTTGTACTTCCCGGGCATGGCCGATTCAAAGGCCGGGTCCGTGACGGTCTTTATGTAGCCGACCTCGCGTTCCTTCCCCATGAGGTATTCGAGTCCGAAGTCCAGCTGAAGGCCCGAAACCCTATAGCCGGCGCCGAACGTCACGGTGTTGAAAGTATAACTGGGAAGGAGGACATTGATCGTCGTGTCGGGCGAAGGGGTCGGGTCATAATAATAGCCCGCCCTCAGGGCCAGGGAGTCGTTCAGAAGGTATTCGGCCCCGAAACGGAGCTGGGCTTTATCCGCCCAATCCATCCTCCGGGCGTCCTGGCCGCCGAGCCGCATGAGGGCCTTCCAGGCCGGGTCGGTGAAATCCGTGTTCAAGGTCTTGATCGTGGACCATTTCGTCCATTGGACATCGGCCGTGAGAAGCAGTTTGTCCATCGGACGGACGGCGACGCCGCCGGCGATCCAAAGCGGGAACGTGAGGTCCCGTTTGAGAGCGGAGGTCCCGCTGTATCCCAGCCGCGAAAGGTTCGAGATCTGGGCGTCGCCATGGAACTTCACCGTGCTCGGGGTCCGGACCGTGAGCCCGAAACTCATGGCCTTGGACGGCTTGACGAGGACGCCGAAGGTGGCGCCGAGGCCCCAGCCATTCATGCTCTCCTCGTATTGCCCGAGGTCGAGGGCAAAGGGCGGAATCGGGAGCTCGGCCTCGCCGGCATGCATCTTGATGGAGAACATGCCGTAATTGAGGTTGAGGGTCGCGCCGATGGAGATCATATCGTTGATCTTGTAGGCGATGAGCGGGGAAATGCTCACCATCCCGACCTTGCTGGTCCAATCGTAGGGCTTGTTCCCCGTGAGTGCGGCGAAGTCGGACCCTTCCCAGTTGGCGCCGAGGCCGGACGGCGTGGTGACGCCGATCCCCAGGACAAGCCTGTCGGAAACGGGATGATAATAAGCGGCCATTCCGCCCAGGTAATGGCTCATCTTGGTCTTGGCGTCGACAAGGGTCATGCGGCCCGCCTGCATGGGGACGTCCAGCCTGTATTTATTCGTAGGGATCAGATCGGTCCCGTAGAAACCGAAGTATTTCGACTGGAAACCCGCCGCTCCGGCCGGGTTCCAGAAGACGACGCTGAAGTCGTCGGCCAGCCCGACGAAGGCTCCTCCCATGGTCAGGGCCCTCGTCCCGAGGCTGTTGAGGTTCAGGCCGTTGCCCCAGCCGAGGGGGACCAGGACCAACAGCGCCAGGAGCGCCGCGAAAGGCAGATTTCTATTCTTCATCGTAACCTCCATCTATATTTCCTATATGTTTACTTTGTTACAGCAGGTCATGTCAAACGCTATCTTTTCGGCCCTTCCCGCCGTCGCGCTCCATGGCCGCGTAATCCCGGCTGAGCTCCTTGACGACCTGGCTCCCGGCGATCGACTTGACAATTCGGAAAAAAAAGATATTTATTCTCTTAGGGAGTGCGTCATGGAAGAGATCGAAGTTTCGAGCTGGCTGACGCTGGACGCCGTCAAAAGGGCCGCGGACGTCATCGAGACCGTGGGAAACCTCCAGACCGGGCACAGCATGTCCGTCTTTTGCGAGATCGCGGAGGACTGTCTCGAACTGTGCTACAGCGACTCCGCCGCCAGCTACCTGAGGCGGTTCGAGGACAGGGATGAATTCGAGGTCGCGCTCGAGCAGAGGAAGGAGGATGTCGGCGACGCTCCCTACGAAGAGGACGAAGAGGCGGAGGATGACGAGGAGGAAGATGCCGACGAGACCGAGGACGGTTTCCAGATCGAAGGGGAATTCGACGATCCCTAGTCTCTTCCCGATTTTTTCAGCCCGGCTTTCAGCTCGTTCAAGAGGTTCAACGCTTCGAGGGGGGTCATCGCGGCCGGGTCACAACTATCGATCCTGTCCCTGATCTCCTCGAGCGCCGCGAACTCCCGGTCTTCAGAAAAGAGAAGCATCTGCGACCGGTCGCCGCGGCCGGGCGAGCGGTACGCCATCCTGGGAAGCCCTGATTCGTCGAATTCTTGTTTCTCCAAGTTGAAGAGGATCTCTCTGGCCCGGTCGATCACCTCGCGAGGGATCCCCGCCAATTTGGCCACGTGGATCCCATAGCTCTGGTCGGAGGGCCCGGGGACGATCTTCCGCAGGAAGATCACGTCCTCCTTCCATTCCTTGACGGAGACGTGATAGTTCTTGATCCGCTTGAGGGTCAGGGCCAGCTCCGTCAGTTCGTGGTAGTGTGTGGCGAACAGGGTCTTGGCCCTGAGGCCCTCTTTCTCGTGGAGGTGCTCGGCCACGGCCCAGGCGATGCTCAAGCCGTCGAACGTGCTCGTCCCGCGCCCGACCTCGTCCAGGAGGATGAGACTCTTCGGGGTGGCGCTGTTCAGGATGTTCGCCGTCTCCAACATCTCGACCATGAACGTCGACTGGCCGGCGCTCAAGAGGTCCATGGCCCCGATACGGGTAAAGATCCGGTCCACGAGGCCGAGCGAGGCGGCCGACGCCGGCACGAACGACCCCATCTGGGCCATGATGCTGATGAGCGCCACCTGCCGGAGATACGTCGATTTTCCGCCCATATTGGGCCCCGTGATGATCAGGATCTGGTCATCCCGGCAGTCGATGTGCGTGTCGTTCGGAATGAACGGCCCGGCGCTCGTGACCTCGATGACCGGGTGCCGGCCGCCGGTGATGCTGAGAGTGTCGCTTCCATCGACCATTGGTCGGCAATAGTTCCGCCGGGAGGCCAGTTCGCCGAGCGCCAGGAGGACGTCCAAACGGGCCACGTCCGCGGCAATCCTCTGGAGTCTGTTCGTCTCGCGCGCCACGGATTCCCGGGTCTCGAGGAAGATCCTGGACTCCAGCTCGGCCATGCGTTCCTCGGCGTGGAGGACCTTCTCTTCATGCTCCTTGAGCTCGGGAGTGAGAAAGCGCTCCGAGCCCAGGAGCGTCTGCTTGCGGATGTAATCGGGCGGGACCAGGTGGAGATTGGGTTTCGTGACGTCGATGTAGTAACCGAAGACCTTGTTGTAACGGACCTTGAGGGAGGAGATCCCCGTCCGCTCCCTTTCCTTCTTCTCCAGGAGCGCGATAAAGGCTTTGCCGGACCTCGACACCGTCCTCAACTCGTCGAGATCGCCGTTGAAACCTTCCTTGACGATCCCTCCTTCCGTGATCAGGAAGGCCGGTTCGTCGAGGATCGCCCTGTCGATGAGCCCGGCGATGTCCCTTCCGTCGTCCCATCGCTCCAGGATCTCCCGGAAGATCCCGGCCGAAAAGTCCTTGAGCTTTTCCCTTATCCGCGGCAGCGGCTCGAGGGACTTCTTCAAGGAGACCAGGTCCTTGGGGTGGGCGGCCGCAAGGGAGATCTTGCCTGTCAGCCTTTCCAAGTCATGGATCCCCCTGAGATCCTCGCGGACCTCGTGCCTTTCGATGGTCAAACGCAGGGCTTCTTCAACGGCGTCCAGCCTGGCATTGATCGTTCCGACATCACAAAGTGGCTCCAGGAGCCAACCGCGGAGCATTCGCCCCCCCATGGAAGTCATGGTCAGGTCCATGACTTCGAGAAGCGTGTCCTTCTGCCGGCCGTCCCGGACGTTTCGAACAAGTTCCAGATTCCTTACCGTCGCCGCGTCCAGCACGAGATGGTCACCGGAGTGAACGTAGCGGATCTTGTGGACGAGGTTGACGGAGTCCTTCCTGACCTTCCGGATATAGTAGAGGAGCGCCCCGGCCGCCGAGATCGCCAGGTCCATGCCCTCCAGGCCGAAGCCCGCAAGGGACCTCACCCGAAAGTGTTCCTCGAGAAGCTGACGGGCCTGGGATGGGTCGAAGGCCCACGCGTCCACCGCGCTCATGGGAACGGCGAAGGCCCCTTGAGGTCGGAGGACCTGGGAAACGGCGTCCTCCGCCCCCTCGGGAAAGAGGACTTCATGGGGAGAGGCCCTATAAAGCTCGTCGGAGGCGGTCCGCTTGTCTTCGGGCCGGCCTTGAAGCGCCCGGACCTCCCCCGAAACGAGGTCGACAAAGGCAAGCCCCCAGCCGTCTTCTTTGACGAGAACGCTGGCGATATAGATGTTCTCACGGGCCTCGCCGTTCTCGACCTCCACGGCCGTCCCCGGCGTCAGGACCTTGATGACCTCGCGCCTGACGACGCCGCGCGCCGCCCGCGGGTCCTCCATCTGTTCGCAGACGGCGACCTTGAAACCGCGGCGCAGGAGCTTGGCCAGGTAGGAATCGACGGCATGGTAGGGGACCCCGCACATAGGGACCTTCTGGCGCGAGGTCAGGGCGATCTCGAGGACCGGAGACGCCGTTCTGGCGTCCTCGTAGAACATCTCATAAAAATCCCCCAAGCGAAATAACAGGAGAGCGTCGGGATGCTCCCTTTTGATCCGGAAGTACTGCTCCATCATCGGGCTTGGGGAGTTCTTATCGGCCATGGCAATTTTCAACTATACCCATAGCCGGGGCCTTTTTCAAGGACGGCAGCGCCGTCTGTGATAGCCCAGCCCTGGTGTCCCCATCAACAGCCAAGCTAAAATGTCCCCTTCCAGGAGGAGAAGGGCATTTTTCGGCTTGCCGACTTGACGGCTAGCCGGCCCAACGGCATAATTATCGGCGTCCTGATGATTGTTAACAAAACGGGCACGCTATAGTATAATCTTCTAAAATGAAACTGAACGCGCCGAACATCCTGACCCTCCTCCGGGTCCTGTCCGTCCCGGCCATCGTCATTGTCCTTCTCGCGGATTTCAGGGGGCGGGAGATCACGGGTTTCCTTATCTTCCTCTTCGCGTCCCTGACCGATATGATCGACGGGTTCCTGGCGAGGCGGAAGCAGATGATCACGGTCTTCGGCCAGCTCCTCGATCCCATCGCCGACAAGCTTCTGATCGCCTCCGCCCTCATCTGCTTCGTAGAGCGGGGGGTCGTCCCCGCATGGATGGCCGTCATCATCATCGGAAGAGAGATCGCGGTCACCGGTTTCAGGGCCATCGCGTCCTCGAGGGGACACGCCATCCCCGCCTCCTTCATGGGAAAGGTCAAGATGGTCCTCGAGGTCGTTACCCTCTGCCTGCTGATCCTCGGACCTGACATCCTTGGAAAGCTTTATCCGCTCTCCCGGCTGGGACTTTGGCTCATCATCATCGCGGCCGTGGCTTCGGCCTCGGAATATTATGTCCGCTTCGGACCCGCTATCCTCTCAAAGGACCCCTGACACCCAAAATTGCCAATAGGGTTCTATCTTCTCAAATGATGACACCGACTTCTGGTGATAACCGGAATTCCAGGGACACGATACCAATTCCAGAGAATTGGTTCATGTCCCGGAATTCCGATTCACGTCCTATCGGCAATTTTTGGTGACAGCTTTTGGTGACAGCGCCCCGCGCGCTTTTTCCAGGCTCTCCCAGTTCTCGACATTGGCCAGCGCGGGCGGCTCGGGCCAGCCCCGACTGATCCTTTTCATCAACCCCGAGAGGACCTTGCCCGGACCCGTCTCCACACAGAGCGTGATCCCCGCTTCCCGGAGGGCCTCCATCGAAGCCGTCCACAGCACGGGACGGCTGACCTGCCTCTTGAGGGCATCCCTGGCCTCCTCGCCTGTCCGGACCGGCCGGGCGTCCACGTTGGTGACTACGGGGAATTTCGGGACCTTGAACGCGACATCATCCAGGTCCGCCCCGAGCCTATCCTCTGCCGGCTTCATCAGGCTGGTATGGAAGGGAGCGCTCACCGGAAGCATGACGTGCCTCGCCGGCCTGATCAGGCGGATGGCTTCCTCGACCGCCTCCTTGTGGCCTGCGATCACGATCTGCTCCGGGCTGTTCCAGTTGGCGATCTCCACGGTCCCCGAGACGGCCTCAAGGATTTTCCGGCGAACATCCTCATACGCGGCGCCCATCAGGGCCGCCATCGCCCCGACGCCAAGGGGGACGGCTTCCTGCATGTATGTCCCGCGCTTGTGGACGAGCCGGACGGCGTCCTCGAAGGCGAGAACACCCGCCGCGACCAAGGCCGAATATTCGCCAAGGCTGTGTCCGGCCGCCATCACGGGATCGGCCCCCAGCAGGGAATAGGCGATCGTGCTGACCGTGAGAAGCGCGGGCTGGGTGTTCCGGGTCAACCGGAGCTCTTCTTCAGGTCCTTCGAAGCAAAGCCTGGAGACGGCAAAGCCAAGGGCCTCGTCGGCCCGGTTGAAGATCTCCCTCGCCAGGGGAGAGCGGTCGTAGAGGTCCTTCCCCATACCGACGGATTGAGAGCCCTGGCCCGGGAAAAGGCATGCGAAATGGTCCATGTCTGTCCTTCCTGTCCTGGAACGTTATTTCAGACAGTCCCGATTGATATGGATGTCGGCCAGGGCCTTCAGGTTCCCGATCCAGGTTGCGATCTGTTCCTCCCGCTTCCGCTCCTGTATCCGGGTTTCGATCCGGTCCAGGACCTGGATCATTGGGGCCGGCACGATCCCCTCCCGCGTCTGGGCGGGAACATAGACTTCCTGATAATAGGCCTCGATCTCCTTTAGGGTGATGGGAGCGCTCTGACTGAACCGGGAGGCGATGACCTTCCGATAGAACAATTTTTCTTCAACGTAGGGCCTCAGATCGACCTCCTCGAGCCCGAATTCATCGAGTCCCTTCCGAAAATCCTCCGGCCCAAGCGTCAGGACGAGAGCATTCATGGCGGCGGCGATCTCCTCACCCCCGGGCGCGGCCTGTTCCCGGGCGAGATCAACAACGAGCTTCTGCTCCACGACCCGGTCCAGCAGGCGCTCCAGGGACCTGCCCCCCGCATCGTCGGGATGGAGCCCGAAGCGGTCCACGATCCTCAGGTCGACCCGGGTGATGACCCGCGTGTTGACGACGGCCGCGACACAGTCCTCGACCTGAGATCCGGCCGCCGGGACGAGGCCCGCGACCAGAACCAGCAAAGACGCCCCGATCTTTTTTATCATGTCCTTAGAACAAGTTCCCGATCGTGATGAACAGCAGCGGCCGGCCTTTTTTCTTCGGATCGTCGATCGTCCAGCCCAGGTCGAAACGGAGGGGGCCCAGCGGCGTCCGATACCGGAGGCCGCCTCCTACGGCGCCCCGAAAGTTGAACGGGCTGAAGTCCTTCCTCTTGGAAAAGACCTGGCCGATGTCGTAGAAGACGGCGCCGGATAGGTCCCTGAGGTTGGGAAACAGCGGGAATTTCATTTCCAGGTTGACCAGGAACATCGCCTTTCCTCCGACGGGCATTCCCGTCTTGGGGTCTTTGGGACCGAGCTCATCGAACGTATCTCCACGGAAGGAGTTGCTCCCCCCGGCGAAGAACCTTTCCGGAACGGGCATCCTCCCCCGGCCCAGTCCGATCCGGATGGTCGTGCTGAAGTTCAGGTAGGTCAGAACAGGGTTAAAGTGCTGGAACTTAAGGAAGCCCTTGAGGAAGTCGGACTCGGTCTTGAACACCGGGAAGGCCCACTCCCCCACGAAGCTCAAGAAGAAGCCCCTGGCAGGATTGAACGTGTCGTCCCGCCGGTCCCAGATCATGCTCCCCGAAACCATGGTCGTCGAATACGGCTGCAGCTGGCGGTCGACCTCGGACTCCGCGATTTTCAGATAGGTCAGTTTTGTCCTCGACAAGCTGATCGTTCCGAAGAGGAGAAAACCGCCGGCAAGCGGCTTAGCCGTGTTCAGGCTGATGCCCCTCCGGTCGAACCCGAAGCTCTTCCGGTCCTCCCCCTCGAGCCAGGCGTTCATCGTGGTCTGCATGGGGACCCCGAAGAAGTAGGGCTGGTCCCAGGAGATAACCCCTCGTTTTTCGACAAGGCTGAACTGACTGACCAGGCTGACCTGGGAGGCCGTGCCGAAGATGTTGCTCCTGATGAACTCGGCCGTTCCCCGCAGCCGGATGTCGTTCTCCCAGAGGGCGAAAGACCTGGGCTCGCTCCTGGTCTCGAGTCCGACTCCCAGGCTGGCGTAATTCCGCTCGCCTTCGCGCACGGTGATGACCAGATTCTCGCTTTCCTCCGAGACCGGGACCTCATCGATCCTGACCTCGGAAAAAACGCCCAGTCCCTGGAGCTTCCTTTTTGTTTCGAGAATAAGTTCCCGCGAAGCGTTGTCCCCTTCCTTGAGCCGCACCTCCCTGAGGATGGTCCTCTTCCGCGTCACCTTGTTCCCCGTGATGACAATGCCGCCGATCCGAACCTTGCGGCCCTCGTCGACGGAAATGGTCACGGAGAACGAGCTCGCCGAGATCGGCTTGACCTCGGAGACGATTTTGGTCCCGCGGACGCCGCGATCAAGGTAAAAAGCCTCAATCCTTTCGACGTCCTTCCGGACATTAGGCGCAAAGAACGGTCCCCCTTCGGAACTCACCATCAAGGCCCGGACATCATCCGGAGAGAACATGGAAACGCCCTCGAGCGCGAGCCGATGGATCCTGTCCTGCGGTCCTTCCTGGATGAAGAAGACCGCCGTCGCCGTCTTTCCCCGGCTCTTTAGGTTGAGGTCGACATGGCAGTCCGGGAAACCCTGCGTTTGATAGAAGAGCTCGATCTCGTGGGGGATCTCGAAAAGGCGCTCCCCGTCGAGAAGGACGAAGAACGGAAGCTTTTCGCTGATCCCGACCTCATCCCTGATCCGGGAGGGAGGGAAAGAGGACAGGCCGTCGAACTCCGTAAAATCGACCCTGTATTTCTCTCCCGGGCTGACATCATAGATGACCCGGATCTGGTTCTCCGGGCGCTCGATCCGGGACTTCGCCGAGGCGAAGACATAACCCCGTTTCCTGAGGTATGTCAGGATGCGCGCCTCCCCTTCCGCCAGGCCCCACTCCTCGAAGATCCGCTCTTCCCAGATGGGCGCCAGCAGGCTCGAGGGAACGTTCGCCCCCCGGATAAGGAAGCTGATCTTTTCCCGGGGGAGGACGCTGATCATAAGAGCGACGCGGCCGCCGGCCTCGTCAAAATCCTCCCGGACGATGTCGAGCGCCGCCCTTTTGTAGCCGAGGGTGTTATAGTGGTCCTTCAGCCGCTGAAGGTCTTCCCGGAACCTTGAGGGAACATAGATCGCGCCCTCCCGATCCCTCAACCGCTTGATGAGCTCGTTCTCAGGAACGATGGGGCTGCCTGAGAAAGCGATCTTTCCGATCGTGAACCTCTTCCAAGGTCCGATCTTGAATACGACGTCGGCGACGGACGCGTTGACATCCTTCCCCGTTTCCGCCCGGATCTCGGGCTCGAAGTAGCCCTCCCGTTCAAGGAGCTTCCTGAGCTCCCCGACCGCCTGGTCGATCTTGTCCTCGGAAAAGAGACTTCCCGGCCGCAGGACTTCAACGGCTCCTCTCATCTTTGTCCTCGGCAGATGTTTTCCCTCTGAAAAAGAGAGGTTTCGCACGGTGAGTTTATGGGTCAGGACGAACGTGAGGTCCACGCGGGCGTCGCCGCTCCGGAGGACCCTGATGTCGGAGAAGAGGCCGGTTTGGTAGATCTGTTTGATGCTCTGATCGATCTTCTTCAGGGAATAGAGCTCGCCCTTCCGGATGGAGATGAGCTCCCGCACGTCCTGCTCGCCGGCCTTTCCGTCCGCTCGGATGAAAATGTTCTCGATGACCGGCGGTCCGGAAACCCGGGAAAGGGATAGGGCGCCGGCAGGAAAGGCCGAGAGAAACAGAACGGTCCAGGTCAGCCGCAGGAGCTTCCCCTTCGTCCTCGGACGCTCAGAACCTTTTCCGAATCTTGACATCGAAGCTGATCCGTCCCAGTTCATTTCTCATGCCCACAAGGGAAAAATCGTTGCTCAGGTCCCACTCCATCCGGACGATCTCCTCCCTTTGCGTCATCAGGTTGGTGGAGTACAGGATCGACAGGTTTCGGGAGATCTGCCTTCCGACCGTAAGCCTGGCCGTCATTTCGGCCGAAGAGCCCAGGACAAAAGGATCGACCCTGAACCGGGCCAGGCTGAACAACCCTTCGGCCCTCTTCTGGGCCTGCTCCGCGATCTGGAAGGAAAGCAGGGAGGCGGTGCTGAGTCGGGTGCTCGTGTCGTAGGAGTAGGACCTCCGGAAGGCCTCGCCCAGGGCCAGAAGGGCCAGGACGTCCTCGGGAGGCAGCGGCGGCGAAGAGCTGAACCCCGGCCTCAGGCTGTTGACGAGCCCATTCAGAGAGAAGGTGACCCGATAATCCTTGACGTAGGTCTCCCCCAGGAAATCCAAGTACGGCTCGACCGAGGCCGGATTGAAGAAGCTCAGGCGGCCGCGCACAACCTTGAACTTCCTGTCCTGAAAGTCGACCTCGCCGCCCAGGGCCTCGATGTCGCCGAGGATGAGCGGCGAGTGGATGTTCCCCGAGATGGTGAGGTCAAGCCGTCCGCTGATCCTGCCGAGGGAGTTCTCCATCCAGGCGTTTTCGGCCGCCCGGAGCCTCAGATTCAGGGACAGATCGTCGAAGAAACCCTTTTCCCTCCGGATTTGATAATAAGGTGTCGAGGCGAATCCGAACTTTTCATAGATCTCCCGGCGCCAGGACAGCCGGGAAATGGATAGCTCCCCGTCCAAAATGAAGCTCCGGCTGTCCTTCGTCAGCCGGACCCAACCGTCCGTCAGCGCCCGCGTCCGTTCGAAGGGCGAGAGGACCATGCTCTTCCCGTCCACCCGGACGTCGATGGATTCGACGCCCTTCCTGCCGATGCCGACCTCCCCGCCGCCCCGGACGTCCCCATCCCCCAGCTTTCCCTGGAACGAGCGCAAGGAGATCTTGCCGTCCTGGATGAACGCCAACCCGGTGTAATCGTTCAGGGCGTGGGCGAACCCGGGCAGAGGAATGAGAGACCCCTGGAGGTCCGCGGCCCCGTTGAACCGGGGAGCCGTCCGCAGGCCGCGGATCTCCCCCAGGTAATTGAGACGGCCCTTCGCCCCTTTCCAAGGCATGAGAAGATCGAGGTTGTTGAAGCCCCCCTTGATGTCCGCCGAGATCGAGTCCTGGTAGAGGGGAAGTCTGAAGAGCATCTGGAATTCGTTCAACCCGGGCAGGAAGCCTCCGCGGACGTCCAGATCGATCCTGTCCTCCAGATAGCCCAAGGCCCAATCTCCCCTGGCCTCGGTCTTCTGAAAGGGCGAAACCAGAAGGTCCAGGACCTCGAACTTGCCCGTCGGCCGGTCCTTGCCGAAAACGCCTTTGCCTCTCAGGTCCAGGTTGAGCTTTCCGTTCAGCCCGGGCGCTACGGCGGCAAGGTCCAGGCCCTTCCCGACAAGATCGATATCGAAGTCGCCACCGACCGGCCTTAAGGAGAAATCCCCGCCGACCATCCCGTTGAAGAGCGTGAAACTGAGGCCGCTGAGATGCACGGCCCCGTCCTTCCACGCAAGGCCGCCCCTGACGTTCGCGGCCGGCTGGCCGAGGACCCGGAGCTCGGGGCTCGAGAAATCTCCCTTGAACTGGAGGTCCCCGCCGTCCTGGACGAGTTTGAACACTCCTCTGGCCCTTCCCGCCAACGGCAGGAGGATATCGAGAGGCAGAAGGATCTTTTCGACCGCTCCGTCGGCCAGCTTGAAGCCGGCCTCGACCCGGCTTCCTTCAACGGCCAGATCGATCTCCCCTTTCATGTTCGCGTCATCGACACGGAACGTCCCGAGGACATTTCTCCTCAGGATCTCCAGCGTCCCCTCGACGGCGGCCACATTGAACTTGGCGAATCCCGCAGGCGCGCAGGAGAACCCGACGGTGACGCGCGGCTGATCGTAGTCCCCGGCGATCCTGATGTCGGCGGTCCCCATGCCCCGGATCTCCGGAAACTCGAAGGCGCGGTTCAGGATGAGCGAGGTGAAGGCCCTGGCCTGCTTGACGTCCTTGATCTCTCCGCGGATCGCCAGGTCCATGTCCCGGCCGATCCTGACGCCTCCCCGGACTTCGACCCTGCCGAAGCTGGAGTCCAGATCGGCGGACGAGAAAGTGAGATCCCTGTCCTGGAGGTCCATTTCGAACCGCACCGCCCCCCGGAACGGGTACCTGGGGGGCTCGGGCGCCTCCAACCCATCCCTGAACTCCCCATCGGACGTGAGCCGGTTGTTCTCGATAACGAAATTCCCCCAGACGGGAGACCGGACGGGCCAGGGAACCTTGTAATAGCTCAAGATCGGGTCGAGGAGGACCCCGCGGACCTGCCCATCGACCCTCCCCCGGCTGAATCGGATGAGCACGGACTCCGCGGGCGCATATCTCTTTTGGAGGCTGAGTTCCACTTCGCCCCCGGCCTTGCCCCGGACCGCGACCCGACCCGTCATCTCGCCCAGGGGCACCGTGTTCATCGTGACAGCCCGGCTGGAAAGGTCCGCGTCGAAGAAAAGTTCACCGCCTTTCGTCTCCAGCCGGCCGCGGCCCTCCGCCCGGCCTTCCCAGTCGAAAGGAATGTTCAGGAGGCGGGTGATGTGACCGGCCTCGATGTTGAAGATGGTATTGAGTTCCAGAACGGGCCGGGCCGGATTGCGAAGCTTTCCATCGGCCTTTATGACGAATCCGGCCCCCTCCACGACCAATCTGCGGATGGAAACCTCTTGCCCCTTTCCGAAGACCGCGACCGAGGCCCTGCCGCCGAACAGGGCCCCCGAAGCGGCCGGCGTGAAGGCATACTCGCCCGCCTCCGCTTGGAAGGAGAACCTGTCGCCCTCCTGGGTAAAGAGGGCTTTCACCTTGCGGGAATGGATGGAACCCGCCGTCAGCCGGAAAAGGACCTCACCGTCTAGGACCAGGCCCTTCTCGATCGCGAAAGGGAGCGGCCAGAAGGACCTGGACTTTCCCTTCGCCCCGCCCGCCCCTTCCGATATCTGCAGGACCGGCCCTTCGATGATGACGGTGAGGGGCTTCTCCTTGCGCAAAAGGGACATGGTGGAGATCCGGACGGTCACTTTCCGGGCGGAGAAGAGCGGCGGGGCGGCGACGGTCCGGACGTCCTCCAGGACCAGGGCCGGCGGGAGGGAAGAGAGGCGCAAACGGGCGTAGGTGATGATCGAGTCGAGCTTCGCCCTGGCCTGGCGGAGAAAGATGTTCTTGCCGATGACGAGGGCGCCGAAAAGCAGGGTCATGATCAGGAAAAAAACGATCAAGCCCTTGAATTTCTTCAGGATCTTCCTCTTGGCCTTGGGAAAAGGCTGATGACCGAAATGGCAGGCTCCCTTATTTCTTGACCTTGGCCCAGTCTTTCAGGAACTTCTCGACACCGGCGTCGGTCAGCGGGTGCTTGACCATCTTCTCCAGGACGGCGGCGGGGATCGTAGCGATGTCGGCACCGAGGAGGCCGGCCTCGATGACGTGCCTGGGGTGGCGAATGCTGGCCACGATGACCTCGGTTTCCAGGCCGCAGTTCTCGAACAAGGTCACGATCTCCTCGATGAGCCCCATGCCCTCCTGGGAGATGTCGTCCAGCCTTCCGATGAAAGGGCTGACATACCTGGCCCCCGCCTTGGCCGCAAGGAGGGCCTGGCCGGCCGAGAAGACAAGGGTCATGTTGACCTTGATCCCCTCGCCCGAAAGGACCTTGGTCGCCTTGAGACCTTCGACGCAGACCGGGATCTTGATGACGACGTTAGGCGCGATCGCCGCCAGTCCACGGGCCTCTTTGACGATCTCCCCGGCCGCGGTGGAAACACACTCCACGCTCACGGGGCCCGGGACGGTCCGGCAGATCTCCCGGATGAGGTCCTCGAACTTCATGCTCTCTTTGGAGCACAGGGACGGGTTGGTCGTCACGCCGTCCACGACGCCCCAGCCGGCGATCTCACGGATCTCATCAAGGTTCGCGGTGTCCAGGAAGAACTTCATGGCCTTCCTCCTCGTCTTTCATTCCGTTTTTCTCATGACCTGGTTCGAGAGCGTTCCGATGCCCTCGATCTGGACGTCCACCCTATCGCCGGGCTGCATGGGCCCGACACCGGCCGGGGTTCCCGTGGAGATGATATCACCTGGGAAAAGCGTCATGATCCTCGAGATGAACCGGACGAGGAACGGGACGGTGAAGATGAGGTTCCTCGTATTCCCGGATTGTCTCAACTTCCCGTTCAGGAAGGTTTTGACCTGGAGCGCAGACGGATCGACGTCCGTGTCGATGCACGGCCCGCAGGCGGCGAAGGTGTCGAAGGACTTGGCCCGCGTGAACTGGACGTCCTTGGCCTGGAGGTCCCGGGCCGTAATATCGTTGAAACACGTGTAGCCCAGGATGTACTGCTCCACCGGGTCGTCATCGGCCAGCAGGCGTGCTTTTTTCTTGATGACGACGGCCAGTTCCCCCTCATAATCCACCTGCTTCGACATCTCGGGATAGGCGATGATGTCCCGGGCCCCGATCACGGCGGATGAGGGCTTGAGGAAGAGCAAGGGCTCTTCCGGGAGGGGCCTCCCCATTTCCTGCGCGTGGTCCCTGTAGTTCGCGCCCACGGCGACGATCTTGGTGGGCTCGACGGGAGGAAGGATGAACACCTCGCTGATGGGCACGGGGCTGTCCTCGATCCTGAAATCCCCGAACACGGACCCTTTTATGGGAAAGAGGAACTCCTCCTTGAGGACCCCGTAAAGGATCTTCTTTCTGTAGCGAAACCGATAGATCTTCATCGAGGCGCGTCCTATAGGCTGTCGGCCACGGCCTCCGTTCTCGGGCTTTCGTTCCCGTTCCTGTCCACGGAGCTAATAGCATACCGATAACGCCGGCCCTTTTCAACCGCGGCGTCCGTGTAAGCGTTCTCGATGAAAAGCTGAGGGGTCAGCAGCTCGTCTTCGGCCTCCCCTTCCACCCTGCGCCAAACCTTGTAGCCGGCAAAGTCCTTTTCCCGATTCGCCTCCCAGCTCAAAGCGATGAATCCGTTGCCGGTCACGGGCACCAGGCCGGCGGGCGCGGCCGGTGGAAAAACATCCTTGGGGAGGATCTCCTGGTGCTCGGAATCGTCGCTCTCCAGAAAGGGAGGCGTCTCGGTGGCCGACGACCTGACGAAATATCGAAGCG
>Ga0315288_10000774_pt1 | contig 40683 bp, 34 predicted proteins | sample YL17G11_20_MG_FD_203454 | JGI IMG/M metagenome (GOLD analysis project Ga0315288, IMG submission 203454) | Sediment microbial communities from Yellowstone Lake, YNP, Wyoming, USA - YL17G11_20 | ecosystem: Environmental > Aquatic > Freshwater > Lake > Sediment | place: USA: Wyoming | collected...
CAGGGTCAGATGTCTTTGCTTCCTCCATCGTTGGATGAATTTGTGCCTGAGAATCATGAGGCACGCATTATTAATGACGTGGTGGATATTATGGATTTATCGCCACTGCTTGTCAGGTATTAGGGTGTTGGGGCACATTGCCTTTGATGGCACCAAGCTAAAGGCAAATGCTTCGGTGAGACAGACCAGAGACAGAGATGGCTTGGAGAAGGAGATCGAGCGCATCAAGGAGCAGATGAGGCAGATGATTCAGTCGTCAGCTAAGATAGATGCGTTAGAGGATCAGAAGTACCCTGAGGGTGATGGCTCAGAGGTAGCGGAGGAGTTGAGGAGGAAGGAATACCGTCTGAAGAAGCTTCAGGAAGCGATGGAGGGGCTGGAGAGGGAGAAGTTGAAAAAGATAAATGTAACGGATCCTGAGTCCCGGTTGATGAAGGACAGCCGGAAGGTGATTCGGCCCAGTTACAATGGTCAGATAGCAGTGGATGAAAAAGAGCAGGTGATCGTGGCAGCGGATGTCAGCCAGAATACTACTGATCATGCTTCTGAACTGAGGCCCCTGGTGGAGCAGGTGGAACGAAACCTTGGGGCTCTGCCTAAAGAAGGCAGTGCCGATGCCGGGTACTCATCCTATGATAATCTGGAATATGCTGAGGTTAAGGGCTTAGACATCTATATGCCAGATAACTTCCTGGAGTCCCTCGACAAGAAGGAAGAGAATGAGAAAAGATATCACAAGAGCAACTTCCTCTATGGCGAGATGAGAGATACCTATATTTGTCCAGAGGGGAAGGAGTTGAAACGATGGGCGGAGCAGAAGCGTGAAGGGAAACCATCACTCCTCCTCTACCGAGGGGAGTCTTGCAGGGAATGTGCAGTAAAGGAGCGATTTACTACAAGGGGAGGTGCGGACAGTGAGTCGAGATGGCCGGGAGCCACTTTTGGAGGCGATGAGGGATAAACTGAGGAGTGAGGAGGGGAGGCAGATATACAAGAAGCGCGCATACACGGTGGAGTCGGTTTTCGGGCAGCTGAAGTGGGATGGCAGGAAGCTATCGATGGACTTGCGGGGTTTGGTGAAGGTGCGAGGGGGAATTTTTGCTAATGTGTTTGGTGCACAATGTGAAGAAGATCGTGAAGAAAGTGTTCCAAAGCACACTCACTTTACCTGGGAGGTATAGCGATCTGATCGAAGAGGCTATGCCGGGATACAGAGAGGACAAATTGCCATTGGTCGGGATAGTCGTGTAAAATCCGTCCCAGAAGTGGACAAAAGTAGCCGAAAGGGGGTGATAGCTTTCAAGGGATTACGGTTTGAGGGGCGGTTAAGGTGCCGAAGAGAATCGATGGCCGGTGATTTAGCCTCCGGCAGGAAAGGTTTTTAGACAGCCTGCCTAATGATTTTAAACAAAGATTTATAAAACATGCCAGAAAACCCCAGCGTTTCAAACCTGGGGATGAATGGTATCCTTTCGAAGTCCCAGCTTGCCGGGACGGAGCGAATTTTTGGCATGCGTCAGCATGCCAGCGGCCCTGAAACCCTGGCTTTAGCCGAGGGAGTGGTCATTAAATCTCAAAAAGAGAAATCCAATGATACTAAATAGTGATGAGCAGGCGATGTTGGACGGTAAAGAAGGATTAGATAGGCAAAAAGCTATGGAGTTACTGGTAAAATATGGAGAAGCTCTTGGTGCAGAGAGACTTGTTAATACAAATAATGTTTGTGGTGGGGTATCAGGTGCTTCCCCATTTGTGAGGAAGTTCGCAGCTAAGGTTAGAAATATGGATGCGGTATTTTCTGAGTTTAATTTAGATAGCGGAGAAGGTGTAAAGATTCTTCCAGTAAAGGCCTTTACCTGCTCACTGATCCAAGGGATGGACCCAGCACATTGGCAAATACAGGGAGTTGCTCCGGATGCTTATGAATTTAATATGCGTAAGGAGTGGTTTTATGCCAGAATAGGCATCCACCTCATGAATACCTGTGCGCCATATTTAGTAGGGAATATACCAGTAAAAGGTGAGCATTGTGCATGGATGGAGTCGTCTGCAGTGGTCCTTTGTAACTCGGTTTTTGGAGCTCGTACCAATACGGAAGGATGTGAAAGCACGGGTGCTGCGATGCTAACAGGCAAGATACCTTATTGGGGATATCACCTTCCTGAAAATCGGCTAGGGACTCACTTATTAGAAGTTGAGTTCGAGGTCAAAACGGTAATGGATTGGGGCCTACTGGGTTACTATGTTGGAGAAATCGTTCAGGAACGGATTCCAGTACTGAATGGTATCCGACATTTTCCTAGTTTCTCCAGTCTTAAGCACTTCGGAGCGGCGGCGGCATCTTCTGGCGGCGTTGAGATGTTTCACATTGTAGGAATCACTCCAGAGGCGAATTCATTAGAAGAGGCTTTTGGGAAGAGGACCCCTGCGGATATCCTAAAATTTGGGGAAGTTGAGAGGCAGGAAACCTATTACAAATTGATTTCTTCTGCCATGAACAGAAACGTAGATTTTGTGGTTCTTGGATGTCCCCACTACTCGATAGAGCAATTATGGCAAACCTGTCAATTGCTGAAGGATAAGTATGTTCACAGCAACACAAATCTTTGGATTTTCACCCCAAAGGCAATTAAGGATATTGCTGATCGAAACGGGTATACCGAGATCATTTCAAAGGCTGGTGCTATCCTTATGACGGATACTTGTCCTGCTCTTGGCCATGTCAGTCCAAAAGGGGTCAAGGTTGTTGCTACGGATTCGGTTAAGCAAGCCCACTATTTACCAGCTGTTATGGGGTTTCAGACTTGGTTTGGATCGCAAGAGGATTGTATTCGGGCTGCCATTAGCGGGCAGTGGAGAGGGGAGTTGAAATGAAAAAAATTGTATTACATGGGAGAAAGGTAACAGGGGGTTATGCAGAAGGTGAAGCCTTAGTCACTCATGACACAATATCTGGCTGGGGTGGAATTAACCCTCTGGACGGTACCATCATTGAGAAAAGGCATGAGCTTGTCGGTAAGAGTATTAAAGGGAAGGTACTCGTGTTTCCCGGCGCCAAAGGGTCATCAGGATGGTCGATTACATTCCATATCATGCGGCTGGCGGGTAATGCACCTATGGCAATGGTTTTTAAAGAAATGACCTCAAAGGTGGCACTGGGTTCGGTAGTCGCTCATATACCTGCAATGACGGACCTTGATCAAGATCCATTAGAAGTCATAGACAATGGTGATTGGGTTACGGTTAAAGCAGACAAAGGGATGATCGAGGTCATCAAGAAGAGAGGTATAGCAATCTGATCGAAGAGGCTATGCCGGGATACAGAGGGGACCAATTGCCATTGGTCGGGGTAGTCGTGTAAAATCAGTCCCAGAAGTGGACAAAAGTAGCCGAAAGGGGGTGATAGCTTTCAAGGGATAACGGTTTGAGGTGCGGTTAAGGTGCCGGAGAGAATCGATGGCCGGTGATTTAGCCTCCGGCAGAAAAGGTTTTTAGACAGCCTGTTTTGGAATAAATTGTAATTTTGTTTCTTGAAAGATTCACCTTGAGTAAAGGTAGCACGAGATAAAGAACAGTGTGAAAGAGTCTCCAAGGACAGCTCTGAGAAGAGCTTGGATAACGAAAGGAGGTTAGTAAGATGTTTGTTCAACAAAGGATTTTAAAGACATTACTTAAGTTTTCCATTTGCCTGATTGCGATGGCTCTTATCATTACTCCTATATGTTTAACTAAAATAACCTGTAAGGTAAGTGCAGAACCAAAGGGGACCATTAGAATTGGGCTTGTGGGTGAAATTGATCCACTGAATCCGAATGATTCGGTAAATCGGGCGACGAATCGGGTAGTCCAACAGATCTTCGAAACATTAATCAACATGGACTATTCGAATAACTTTCAGCCTTCCCTTGCAACCTCTTGGGAAATTACTCCGGACGGAAAGGGGATCATCTTTAACCTCAGGAAGGGAGTGAAATTCCATGATGGGAGTCTATTTAATGCAAGGGCCGTTAAGGTGAGCTTTGACAGAATGGAGAAAGATAAACTTAAGCGGTGGACTCTGTTTGATCCTATTCTTAAATCGGCGGAAGTGATCAATGATTATACTATAAAATTAAATTTGAAAGGCTCGCCTGCCACAGCCCTGACTGTCCTTTCCATTTGGGGATTCATTGAAAGCCCCGCTGCCTTGGAGAAGCACGGTAAAAATATTGGGCTTCACCCGAGCGGAACAGGACCATTCAAATTCGTTGAATGGGTCCCAGATCAAAGGATTGTTTTAGAAGCGAATAAGGATTATTGGGGAGGAGAACCAAAGATTTCCCAGGTGATTTACAAACCTGTTCCAGACACCCATACAAGGTTGGCGATGATTGAAGCAAATGATCTGGATGTGGCTGAAGATCCTCCATTTACTGAGATCGAAAGGTTAAAGTCTAATCCTGATGTAAAAGTTATCGAACGGCCGAGTGCGACAATGTTCTTTTTAGTCTTCAACGCAGTGAGGGCTCCTTTTGATGACAAACGGGTCAGGCAAGCCATCTCCTATAGTATTGATCGTAAGAATACTGTAAATAAACTGTTGTTTGGACTGATTCCTGTAGCAGAGACTTACGCTGGACCGAAGGTTAAGCATGTTTTTAAATATAACATCTACCCATATGACCCTGAAAAAGCCAAAAGTATTTTCACCAGTTTAGGATGGAAACCGGGGAAGAGTGGATTTTTGGAGAAGGATGGAGAAGTCTTCAAGACCGCCATTGTGACACCCTCTGGGAGATACCCAGGGGATCGTCAGATTGCAGAGGCAATCCAGGCTCAGCTCAAAAAAGTGGGAATCGATACAAAAATTATTGTCTTAGAGAGTGCCGCTTTCATAAAAACGGTGAATTCAGTTCGTCAAGCAAAACAGACTGCAGAATATGGGATGCTAATACTAACTCGACCTATGGGACCTGATCCAGATAGCGCTTTTACTCAACATTTCCATTCTAAATCAATTCCACCAGATGGACCCAATTCATCAATATTTATGAATAGTGAAGTGGACCAATTATTGGAAGAAGGAGCCAAGGTGGTAGATGAAACCAAAAGAAGCGCGGTCTACAAAAAGGCCCAGGATATTTTGAATGATCAAGTTCCATGGTTGCCGATATATTCGCTAATGGATTTCGCAATCTTTAGAAAGGGTGTTCAAGGTGTAGGGTATATAAACCCCTTTAGTTTCTTGGTTGTCAGCAAAGACGCCCAAGTGGAACGATAATAAAATAATTGTTGAAAGGAGACAAATAGAAATCAATAGAGCTCTATAGATGGACATAATAAGATAGCGGAAAACAGCAGAACGAAAATAGCACCTATCTTGTGTCAGGCATCTAAAGTCCGTTGGCACCTATCCGTTAGAACAGAAAGATGTAGAAAAGACATATGTGGGAGTAATGGCTTCCATCTGGTGAGAGCCTGTAGCTATTAAAATAAACCAGACGGCCTCATCTCTCAAAGGAGAGTTCCTCATTGAAATTCAATCAATCAATAGGCTTATAAACTATGGATGGCTCAGTAACATTGAAAGTAATGATATAAGATTTCCGGATTTAGAAAGGAGTTTAAGATGAAGACTGTTATCGTTTTAGGTGGGGCTGGGGCTATGTCTCAAGTGACTATTCATGACCTCCTTCATTACAATAAGGATATAAAGGTGATCATTGCCGACATGAATATCGATCAAGCCAGGCAGAGAGTGAAAGAACTAAAAACAAAAAGAATAACAGCAGAATTTATCAACTTAGATGATAAAAAGAATATAAGAAAAGTTATTAAAAAAGGGGACCTCGTAATGAATTGTGCTTTATCGAAATATAATTTATCGGTCATGGAAGCGGCATTAGAGACAAAAACAAATTATATGGATCTCAGTGCTCTCCCAATGACCACTTTAGAGCAGATGAGGCTTGATCAAGACTTCCGTAAGGCCAATTTAACGGCAATTATCGGGATAGGAGCTGCTCCCGGGATAAGTAATTTAATGGCTCGTTATGCTTATGATCATTTAGACCAAGTTGAAATCGTGCGAATGAGATATGCTACCAAGAGTTTTATCAAATCCTCACTGCCCATTAAATTTCCCTATACTCCGTATGGTTTTTTGGGACAACTTGAAAATAAAAGCATTGTTTTGGATCAAGGAGAATTGAAAGAGGTTGATTCTTTAACAGGGGAAGAATACGTTGAATTTCCAGAACCGATAGGAGCTATGGATGTAGTGTATCTTAGCCATCCAGAGCCGGCCAGCATGTCCGTTACCTTTAGAGAAAAAGGCATTCAGAATATCGACGCTAAGATCCATGTTCCCATCGAATTTAGGCAGAAAGTTCAATTGTTATGGGATTTGGGTTTTGCAAGTTCAATACCCTTAAAATTTAAAAATAAAGATTTCATACCTAGGGAAGTTTTGACTCATCTGATCTCGAAATTGCCGATGGAGAACCTGAAGCCTATTGATTGTGGTTGCTATAAAATTACTGTAATCGGCAAAAGAGATGGGGAAAGGCAAGAATATACGATGGAGTTCATAAGTCGATCTCAAGGGGCCTTCAGTTCCACTGCCGTGCGAACGGGAACACCCATTTCTTTAGCTGCCCAAATGTTTTTCAATGGAGAGATTACTCAAAAAGGAGCTTTTCCACCCGACGTCTGTATCAGCCCCAAAGATTTTTTTAAAAAATTAGCAGCAAGAAATTTATTTGTTTCTTTAAAGGTTAAAATTTTTATTTAGGGAGGGTCATATGAAAACATTTTCAAGATTCAAATCGATTTTCTTCATTGCGTCCATTGTGGTTCTAATTTTTTCCGTATCTCCACCCGCATCAGCGTGGCAGTGGCCGAGTAATTTTACAATTACGACAACGGGGACGGCAACAGCTGGCTATGCTCAGACCCTTGCATGGGGAGCTCTACTGGAGGAACAGACTGGCATGAAGGTCAGGGTTATCCCTTCTGATAATTGGGCAGAACGAGCAAGAGCTCATAAGGCAGGTAACAGTGATCTCTTCATTACTACTATAACAGAAATGTTTGGTATGATGGAGGGAAGGGACAATTATGCAACAAGAGAGGGGGGCCCCTATGAAGCAGGAGTCTTTTGGCCGAATGCAAGAGTCCCCTTCGGTTTCATCGTTTCAAAGGACTCTGACATAAAAACGATCTATGATTTAAAAAAGAGGAAACCGAAAATTGCTTTATATACCCCGTCGCCTTCTTCAGCATTAAATGTAAAGGCCCTTTTGGCCATGGTGGAACTGAGTGAAAAAGATGTAACATTTATTCCCGTAACTACCTGGGGGAGTAGCACAAAATCCGTGCCGGAAGGGAAAGCCGATGTCGCATATGCAAGCCCGATAGCTGCAGTCAGTTTTGAAGCAGAGTCAAGCGCTAAAGGAATTCGTTGGTTAGAACTTCCGAGGGAGGATAAGGAGGGATTGGCAAGGTACACAAGAGTCATTCCGGGTTTATCTTTTACAACGAATTCTAAGGGTGTTAAGTCCGCCCTTGGGGTTCATATGGTGGCTAACCTCTCTTATTATCTTGCCCTTGCGAGTGCTGATCCAGAGCTCATATACCAGGTGACCAGATGGCTGGGAGAAAACCATTCAAAATATAAGGGTAGACACGCCGACTGTGAAGACATGAGTGTTGAAATGGAAAGGGAAAATCTGGATCTTAGTCAGCGTATGAATTATGTTGCGGTTCATGATGGGACAAAAAGATATTTGAAGGAAAAGGGGAAGTGGCATCCAGCCGACACGGCATGGAACGATAAGAATAAGGAGCTACTTGGAAGATATATAAAGGCTTACAAGGCTGCCATCACCGCTGCGGATGAAAAGAATATAAAGATAGCTCCTGAGAATAAAGACTGGGTAGAATTGTGGGAGTCTTTTAAGAAAGATATCCCGCGATTCGGAATAACTGTAAAGTAAAGTTTACATAGGGGCTCATCGAGCTGCCATTACGAAGGCAGGCAAAAAGCAAGATTAGAAATAGACTTATGGGAAGGCCATTAAGGATACAGAAAGAACTATTAGGGGAGCCCCATGGGAGAATAAAACACATCCTGTCTTGGGTGGGATATCTCATCTTGTCATATTGGGAATAGTTTTAAAGGAAGAGATAGTGAGGGAGATGATCAATGAATGTGCTCTCGGGAGGTCACGAGTAGAAATGGAGGAGTAGTTTGGTGGTAAATCTTGAGATGTTCCAAGGGGTATGATCATGATTTAGGAAAGGGAGGGAGAAGGATGAAGGTAGTGGTTACGCGTGCGTCAGGTATCCAGGGCATGTCAGCCATGATCTATTTGTTGGAGCAGGATGATGTTGAAAAGATACAGGTAAGCGATGCCTATCATTTGGAAAGGTTGAAAGAAAGGGTGGAGAGACTAAACGATAAGCGTTTGGTAATGAGGGCACTTGACTGCTCGAATCAAAAGACTGCTGCCGAGGCATTCAAAGGCTATGATGTTGTTGTTAATTGTGCATACATCCCAGGGGGGTATGTGGCAGCTACCAAAGCAGCTCTTGAAGCAGGAGCCAATTATCTGGACTTGACCAGCATGGGAGAGCAGCCTCGACAACACGAACTTCATGATGAATTTAAGAAGAAAGGAATCACGGCGATTCTAAATATGGGAACAGCACCAGGTCTGAGCAACATTATGGCTGTTTATAGCATGAATAAGTTAGATAAGACAGATTCGATAGACTATTATTGGGGCATTGCTGACGTGGTTCCTCCTGAGGAGCATACCCGCCCTTTGTATTGGGGGTTTGGTTTTGATGGCATCATGAGTTTGATTGCACGTCCGAGCTTAATTTATGAGGATGGGCAATTGCAGGAGTTAGAGCCGAGAGCGCGCCCTGTCGTCTACCGATTTAAGGATCCCATTGGAGATTTAATGGTGGCGGGCCTGCCGCATCCTGAACCACGGATGTTATCTCAGTCTTTTCCCAATGCAGGATTTAAACACATCATGTTCCGAGAGGGATTTGACGCCGACTCTGCTATGAAGTATCACTTTCTTCGTGACCTTGGTTTTAACAGTAACAGGACGGACCCTATCGATGTTAAAGGTGTGAAGGTAAAGCCGTTTGATGTCCTTCTGTCTTTGCTTGAACAGCTTCCCGCGGAGAAAAAGAAATCCGCCCATATTATCAGTGAGGGTCATTGTGTTGTTAAAGGATGGAAAGAAGGCCAGCAGGTCGAAATAAAGATGATGATAAGGACTGCACCCGACAGCAAAATGCACGAACGTTATACCAACAAGGGAGCATTCGGTTCCTACCGGACGGGTATCTGCGCTGCAATGGCTGGTGTGATGTTGGGAAGGGGACTTATTGAAAAGAAGGGAGTATACGAACCGGAGTTGGGCGTACCTGCCGAGGATTACATTCAAGAACAGGCTAACGTAGGGATGGAGGTTGAGATAACAACTAAAAGGATCCTTGGAAATTGAATGGCTTATACGAATGGAGCAGGAGATTTAATTCTTGCTAAAGCAAATCAAAAAAAAATTTAACATAAGGAGGGTACAATGAAAACTTTTTTAAAAATGGGATCGATTGCCTTCACCGTGTCTATTGTTATTGTTGTTTTAATTTTTTCCTTATCTCCACCAGCATCGGCCTGGCAGTGGCCGAGTACTTTTGCAATCACGACAACGGGTACGGCAACAGCTGGCTATGCACAAACCCTTTCCTGGGGTTCTCTACTGGAAGAACAGACTGGAATGAAGGTCAGAGTGATTCCTTCAGATAATTATGCGGAGCGAGCCAGAGCTCATAAGGCCGGTCAAAGTGTTCTCAGCATTAATACCATCACTGAAGTTTTTACTCAGTGCGAGGCAAGTGAGACGCATGCGACCAGAGAGGGAGGGCCCTACGAAACCAGAATCTTTTGGTCGAATGCAAGGGTACCCTTCGGTTTCATCGTTACAAAGGATTCGGACATCAAAACGATCTATGACTTAAAAAAGAGGAAGCCGAAAATTGCTTTGTTTTCACCGTCACCCACTTCCGTGTTACAGGTAAAAGCCCTTTTAGCCATGATTGAACTTGATGAAAAAGATGTAACCTTTGTTCCTGTCACCACCTGGGGGAGTAGCACTAAATCCGTACCGGAAGGGAAGGCCGACGTCGCCTTTGCAAGCCCGATAGCCGCAGTCAGTTTTGAAGCAGAGGCAAGTGCTAAAGGAATCCGCTGGTTAGAGCTTCCAAAGGAGGATAAAGAGGGATTGGGAAGGTACTCAAGAATAATACGGGGCGTCTCCTTTGCACCCGCTTCCAAGGGGGTTAAGTCAGCTCATGGAGTTCATATGGTTGCAAACATTTCGTATTATCATGCCCTTGCGAGTGCAGATCCAGAGCTCATATACCAGGTGGCCAAATGGCTGGGAGAAAACCATTCAAAATACAAGGACAAACACCCCGACTCTGGAGACATGAATATTGAAATTCAAAGGGAGAATCTGGACCTTGCTCACCAGATGAATTACCTTCCGGTTCATGATGGGACGATAAGATATTTAAAGGAAAAGGGGAAGTGGCATCCGGCCGACACCGCCTGGAACGATAAGAATAAGGAGTTACTTGCAAGATATGTAAAGGCTTATAAGGCTGCCATCGCTGCTGCGGATGAAAAAAATATAAAGATAGCCCCCGACAATAAGGATTGGGTGGTATTATGGGAGTCTTTTAAGAAAGACTTTCTGTTTTTCGGAGCAGTTGCAAAGTAAAGATAGTAAAGAGTTTTAAGGATTTTTTAACTAAAGTGATTTTATCTGAAAGGGGCAACATTCTTTAGCCCCTTTCAGATATTAAAGTGAAGATATTTAAGAATACAGGAAGTAGTATCAGGGGGAGCCCTATGCAAAATTCAGGCACAACAGAACTTCGCAGAAAATCACTTGTAGACGAAATCAAACGGGCCGAGATTACCAGGTATCCAGATTTATCCCAGCCTTTAAAAGTTTGGTTTCTAATCTTATCTACCGCTGGTTTGCTGCTTGCCATTTTCTGTATTTTTAATATTTCTTATCAGGGGAAGGTTTTTCTTCCTGCTCAATACTATTACCTGCTCATAGCCTTCTATTCCTCAAATGTCTTCCTGATCATGCCGGGGCGCAAGAAAGATCATAAGGTTCCATGGTACGACCTGATAGCAGCTTTTTTCACGTTTTGCATTGCCTTTTACTTCTTCTTAAACGCTTGGGAAATCACCAATGTGGGCTGGAGGACCCCGCCAACACCATTCCATTTGGTTTTAGGACTTATTTTATCGATCCTGATTCTGGAGGGTGGGAGAAGAATGGCTGGTAATGTCTATCTGGCAGTGTGCCTATTTTTTGCAGCCTACCCCATATTTGCCAACCAGATGCCTGGACTATTTTTTGGGACTCCGCTTTCTTTCGCTAATACCATAGGAACTCACGTTTTCACTACTGAGGGAGTGCTTGGCCTGCCAGCAAAGATAATGGGGGATATCATTATTGGTTTTCTACTCTTTGCTGCGGTTCTCATTGCTTCAGGAGCTGGCGATTTTTTTGTCAAATTCGCTCTATCCACTTTTGGTAGATTTAGGGGTGGGCCGGCCAAGGTATCATGTCTATCCAGTGCTTTGTTTGGAACCATCAGTGGAAGCGCTGTGTCAAATGTTGTGGCTGACGGAGCGATTACCATCCCGACCATGATAGCAACAGGTTTTCCTCCAGCCCGTGCTGCGGCCATTGAAGCCTGTGCATCAACGGGTGGGATCCTCATGCCGCCAGTCATGGGAGCTGTAGCTTTTGTTATGGCTGCTTTTTTAGGTATCACGTACCGGGATGTATGTGTAGCGGCTGCGATACCAGCGATCCTCTATTACTTTGGATTGTGGACGCAGATAGATGCCTATGCGGCGGGGAGAGGGCTGAAGGGCCTGTCTCGAGAGGACACCCCGTCATTTAAGAGAACGGTTAAAAGCGGTTGGCCGTATCTGGCTATCATCGTCTTTCTTGGATGGGGACTTCTCTACATGGAATGGGAGATGTATACACCCTGGTATGCTTCGGCATTGATGTTTTTTCTTTCGTTCTTTAGCAGAGAGACGATGATGACGCCGAAGAAAATCATTGGTGCCCTTGCTACAGCAGGTCAAATTATAACCACAACAATGGGTGCCATGATGCCAATAGCGTTTATTATAGCCGGACTTACCGTCACAGGCAGTGCTGCCTCATTCACCTCGGGGATTGTAACTCTTGGGGGAGGTAATGTGTTTCTGATTCTGGTGTTAGGAGCCGTGGCATGCTATATCCTGGGAATGGCAGGCATGCTCGTCTCTGCCTATATATTTCTCGCTGTAACCCTTGCACCCGCCGTTATCCAGGTAGGTCACTTAAACGCGGTAGCGGTCCATCTTTTTATTGTGTACTGGGCGATGCTTTCATGCATTACCCCTCCGGTTGCAATGGCTGTTTTTGTTGCTGCTGCAATAGGTAGAACCGACCCAATGAAGACAGGTCTCCATGCCATACGCCTTGCTGTCGCCACCTACTTTATCCCCTTCTTCTTTGTCTATAATCCCGCTTTGGTTTTCCAGGGTCGACCGTTAGAAACGCTCTATCTCTTTGTACTGGCATTACTGGGCATCATCTTGATTTCAGCAGGAATGGAGAACTATCTTTGGATGTATGGAAAGCTTAGAATTTGGGCACGTCCATTATTGGTTGTAGGGGGATTCCTTATTGTTTTCCCAGAGACTTACACAACCATTGTAGGAACTGCCCTTATTCTGTTTACTATAATTGTGCTTAAGATAACGAGGAAAGGCATAGCGGCAAAGGAAGGCGCTATTGAATAGATAATTCTGGAACCTAATTCCCTGGTATTGGAGGTATAGGCAATGCATGAGCAATCTTCAGATCTTATCTTAGTAAATGGGAAGATAATATTAATGGATCGAAAAAACACGATAGCCGAGGCTATGGCAATTAAAGATGGAAAAATTCATGTGGTGGGTTCTTCTGAAGAAATTAAGCGTTTAGCAGGCATCCACACGAAAAGCATTGATCTAGGTGGTCGAGTGGTAATGCCGGGTTTTATTGACTGCCATACTCATGTTGATCTTGTGGGAATGATGAATTCGGATCGAGTAGTGAACTGCCGTATCCCACCCCTGGGATCAGTAGGAGATATTTTAAGAAATATTGGGGAAAAGGCCGAAGAGATTCCAAAGGGCGAACTGATTTTAGGTCAAAGTAGATGGGTTCAGCCCTTGCCGACAAAGAAGCAACTTGATGAAGTTTCTCCAATCCATCCGGTTATCTTGAAAAATACCATGCATTCAATGCTATTAAATAGTTTTGCATTAAACAAATTTGGGATAACAGCGAAAAGACCCACGGTGAAAGAGTTCATTGAGACAGGTATATCAGGAAAAATCCACAGGAATGTAGAAAATGGAGAACCGACGGGATGGATAGAGGATGGCTGGAATTATCTTTTCCCCAATTCCCATACCCCCTTCTCTTATGATGAGACAAAAGCCTTTATTAAAGAGGGTCTGAATAGGTACGCAAGGGTAGGAGTAACCACTATTACTGAACTCTTTACTACCCCCGAGAGCTTCAAAATATACCAGGAACTACAAGAAGATAATGAACTTAATGTTAGACTTCATTTAGTGCCATGCGTCCACGGAGTTTATAAGACTGTCAACCTGGATTCAGTATTAGACCTTGGAATTAAGACAGGCTTTGGAAACGAATGGATTAAATTTGGCGGGGTGAAGATATTCTTAGATTCAGGAACAGACACCACATTAAGTTCATTGGAATTAAAAGAAATTATGAAGCAGACTCATCGAGCGGGAATTCGTGTCTTTGTCCATGCAACAACGAGAAAATCTCAAGACATTGCCTTGGAAGCTATAGAGGCAATTGTTGAGAGTATGCCGGAACAGGACTTGAGATATCGAATAGAGCACATGGGAAATAGACTATGGGATTCAAATTATTTTGAGAGGATGAAGAAACTGAAAGTGATTGCTGTTCCGACAGCTTACAGTATCAATATCGGACTCTTCTATCCAGAGGGGCTTAAGATGCAAGTTTATCGTACGATGCTGGACAAAGGACTTTGTGTGCCTGGTAACTCAGACAGTGCGGGAGCAGAACCCGAGGCACCCAATCCCTTTTACCAAATTTGGTGCATGGTTGAGAGAAAATTAAAAGATGGAACGGTGAAATACCCAGAAGAAAAGGTGTCTGTTATGGAAGCCCTTCAGATGTATACACAACATTCGGCCTTCGCATGCCACGAGGAAGATATTAAAGGATCCATTGAGCCAGGAAAACTTGCTGATATTGTTATTTTGGATCAAAATCCTCTTACCTGCTCGACTGAAGAATTAAGGAATGTAAGAGTAGATTATACAATAGTTGGAGGGAGGGTAGTTTATCAGAGAGTATAAATGTGAGATCCGTTGAGTTTCCCTCCCCTTCTTTTCGTAAACAACGAATCTAACTTTGATTTTGATAAGATGATAACCCATAAGAAAGGAAGAATATAAAATGGTATGGGAGGAACTGATAAAATTGATTTTGCGGGTCATGGTCGTCTCTGTTTTGTTTTTCACCTTATCATCCTTCACTTTTGCTCAGACGCCAAGAGAAGGATGGAGAGGTGTTCAGGACAGGGATTCTTGCGGGTGTTGGCCGACCCCGTCAGATTGCTGATTTTGGGATGATGCTGATGAATCGATCCTTTGGGCCCGATCCAGATAGTGCTTTTAATCAGCATTTTCATTTCAATGCGTTTCCTCCGAAAGCGTCAAATTGTTCCATTTTTTCGAACAGTGAGCTGGATCGCCTTCTGGATGAGGGAGCCAAAGAGGTGGATGAGACCAAAAGGAGTACGATTTGCAAAAAGGTCCAGGATATCTTAAACGAAGAAATCCCTATGCTGCCGTTATATATCAATATGGATTTCTTAGTTTTGAGAAAAGGGCTTCAAGGAGTAGCGTATCCAAATGCCTTTATTCCTTTCTATGAAGTGAGTAAAGATTCACACTGGGCACGTTAGCACCGAAGGATCTAGGGATGGCCAAGCAAATGGAAGATATCGGAATTACTGCTTGACATTTAAACTGATAAGTGTTACCAAACTTTTAGTCCGAAAGGAGGATAAAGAGATGTCTACTCGACAAAAAAGTTTTAAGGTTCAAGTGAAGTTTTCCATTTACTTATTAGTGACAATATTTATTGCAACTGCTATATTCCTTGCTGAAACAGTCAGTAAAGTAGCTGCCCAGCCAAAAACTACCATTCGAATAGGACTTGTAGGTGAAATTGATCCCATTGATCCAAATAACACCGTAAATTTAAATACCGAGACGGTATTTGAACATATTTTTGAAACATTGATTATAGCGGATCAATCGATAAACCTCCAACCCCATCTGGCAAAGTCTTGGGAGGTTACTCCAGATAACACGGCTATTATTTTTAACCTCAGGAAAGATGTAAAATTTCACGACGGAACTTCCTTCAATGCAAAGGCAGTTAAGATGACGTTCGATCGAATGATGAATGAAAAGCTTAAGCGCTGGCCATTATTTTCTCCTTTTCTAAAATCTGTTGAAGTGATAAATGAAAGTACCATAAAAATGAACTTGAAAGGTGGAGCGGGGCCAGCCCTTACAATGCTTTCCGTTTGGGGCCATATTGAGAGCCCAACTGCTATAGAAAAATATGGTAAAGATATCGCATCCCATCCTGTTGGAACAGGTCCTTTTAAATTTGTCGAATGGATCCCAGATCAGAGAGTCGTTTTAGAGGCGAATAAAGATTATTGGGGGGGGTCCCCAAAGATCTCACAAGTGGTTTTCAAGCCCGTCCCAGATCCCCTTACAAGGTTAGCGATGGTTGAGGCTGGAGATCTTGATGTAACCTGGCGCATTCCTTACACGGAGATCAACAGGCTTAAGGCCGATCTTAAAATAAAAGTTTTGGAGAGACCTACTGGTACATTGTTTTTCCTCATCTTCAATACAGTAAAAAAACCTTTTAATGATAAGGGGGTGAGGCAGGCAATATCTTACTCTATTGATCGCAAAAGCATTATCAATACGCTGCTTTTCGGATTGGTTCGCCTAGGAGAAACCTACGGTGGGCCAAGTGTAAAGCATGTTTTTAAGTATAACATTTATCCCTATAACCCTGAAAAAGCGAAAAGTATTTTAGCTGAACTCGGCTGGAAGCTTGGAAAGAGTGGCTTTCTAGAGAGGAAAGGGGAGGTATTAAGAACAGCTCTTGTCACGCCGTCCGGAAGATTCCCAGGAGATAGCCAGATAGCCGAGGCCATCCAAGCTCAGCTAAAAAAAGTAGGAATTGATACAAAAATTATTGTCTTGGAGAGTGGTGCTTACATAAAAACAGTAATGTCAGGTCGTCAAGTTAAACAGAATGCTGAATATGGGATGACATTACAATCTTGGCCGATGGGACCTGATCCAGATTCTTGTTTTAATCAACATTTCCATTCCAAATCACCTGAAGTATCGAATTCTGCTTTATATGCAAATAGTGAATTAGATCCGTTATTGGAAGAAGGAGCCACGGCGGTAGATGAAACCAAAAGAAGTGAGATCTACAAAAAAGTTCAGGATATTTTGAATGAAGATGTTCCATGGCTTCCGATATATTCGTTGGTGGATTTTGCAATTTTCAGGAAGGGTGTTCAAGGAGTTGGGTACGCCAACCCCTTTACTTTCCTGTTTGTTAGCAAAGATGCCCAGGTGGAGCAAAAGTAATGGCTGCTCTTAAATCTGTTTAAGCTGGATTTTCATATTTGTTAAGGTAACACTACTTTGCCCAATCAGAATGTGTTTTCGATACAAAAGCAACGGTAGTTGTACCCTCCAATTGTATATTGGCTCTTTTTAGCAACGTTGCAGTCGGAAGGAGAAAATAAGATGGACGAAAACAAAGTAGCAGTTTTGGGTGGTGGTAATGGTGCTCAGACCATGGCTGCTGATCTTACTTTAAAAGGATTCCAGGTAGTTTTGTGTGAACTACCACAGTTTGCAGGTCATGAGTGGTTTCAAAAGACAATGGAAACTAGGAAGATAGAGCTCACTGGTTCAATACAAGGTTTAGCAAAAATAAATCTAGTTACTACTAACATTAAAGAAGCACTGAAACATGCTAGCGTAATCTTTGTTATAGCCCGTTCCAATGCTGATGCTCTCTTTGCTGAGGCTTGCATCCCATACTTGGAGGAAGGTCAAATTATAGTATTAGGTGCAGGTAACTGCGGGTCAATTGTTTTTGCTAATATGTTTAAGGACACGGGAATACGCAAAAATGTGGTTCTGGTTGAATCGGTTTCGTTACCCTATGGGTGTAGGATTCAGAGTTTAACCCATCCGAGTGAGGCGACGCATGTTAGAGTATTGTTCAACACAATAGAGTTTCCCGTTGGCGTATTCCCAGCTAAAAGGAAAGGTGAGGTCCTTGAAAAGCTAAAAAGATTCTTCCCCCAAACGACAGTAACTGAAAACATAATTATAGCTGGCTTGAGTAATCCAAATCCAATGGTTCATTGTGCTCCAACCGTAGTCAATGTCGGTCGCATCGAACGTGTTGAAACCGAGAAACTTGGCAATTTTGCGCTCTACCAAGAAGGATTCTCCGAATCAGTCATAAGGGTAGTAATAACTGTAATGAAGGAAAGGGAAAATATTTTCAAAGGGCTGGGGTGGAAACCGCTACGCCCAACGCCAGATACTACAGAGAATTTTTTGCGTAACCAATTCAGCGGGTGTACGCCAAAAGAAGGAGTTGAGGAAGCTTGGCGATCCAAAGGGCCTATGGGACCAATAAACGATGCTAGATATATAACTGAGGATGTTCCATATGGTCTAGTAACATACTCTTCCTTCGGGAAAATGGTCGGAGTTGAGACACCAACAATCGATGCAGTAATTCAATTAGCCTCAGTTATGACCAGGGCAAACTATATGACGGAAGGAAGAACCGTTCAAAAGCTGAGGATATCCGCCCTAAATTTGAAACAATTAAATGACTATCTATATGAAGGTTCGTAAATCTTCGTGGAGTATTTGACTGGGAGTAAATAGTCAGAAACACGGTGTCAAGTGCTCATGCCAATCTGGTGCAGTAAATTTTGTCAAAACCTAGGGTGATGCGGGAGATAAAGCACGGCTGGTCGTTCCCGGTAAACAACCCCAGTTTAAACGAAGTTAGCGAAACTTGAAAGTAAGCCTGCTGGAGCCTAATGAAGCTGAAAATTAAGTTCTGACTGCTGAGAAATCATATCATTAAGGAATCATATAACAAAATGGCACAAATAATGCGCACTTATTTACCGGAGGGCAATATGAGACACGTAATCTTTTTGATCTGGTTGTCGGTGGCTATGTTGATCGTAACTCCTATATTCCTTGTCGAAAGAACTGATAACGCGATAGCGGAGCCGAGTAGTAGCATAAGGATAGGACTTGTCGGAGAAATTGATCCGCTTAATCCAAATGATTCGATAAACCAAAATACTCGAACAATAATTCCACACATTTTCGAATCGTTAATTACTATGGATGAATCGATGACTCCTCGCCCCCTTCTCGCTAACTCCTGGGAAACCACTCCAGATGGGAAAGGTCTCATCTTTCACTTAAGAAAGGGAGTAAGATTCCATGATGGGACTCCCTTTAATGCAAGAGCGGTCAAGATAACTTTTGATCGAATGATGAATGAAAAACTTAAAGTCTACTCGATGTTTGCCTCCTTCTTGAAATCTGTGGAGATACTTGATGAAAGTACTGTAAAAATGAACTTAAATGGTGGACCTGGTCCCGCCCTTGCGGTGCTTCCCATTAGGGGGCAAATTGAGAGTCCAGCCGCCATAGAGAAGTATGGGAAAGATATTGGCTTCCATCCGATTGGAACAGGTCCATATAAATTTGTTGAATGGGTTCCAGATCAGAGGGTGGTCTTAGAGGCGAATAAAGATTATTGGGGGGGATCTCCAAAGATCTCACAAGTGGTTTTCAAACCGGTTTCAGAAGAACAAACAAGACTATCAATGCTTGAAGCAGAAGATTTGGATGTGGCTATGCGTCCTTCGTATGCTGAGGTAAAAAGGCTGAAGTCCCTTCCAGGAATTAGAATTGAGGACAGAATAAGTGGAGAATTATTATTTGTCGTCTTTAATTGTGTAAAGGAACCGTTTAATGATAAGAGAGTAAGGCAGGCCATCTCTTATGGTATAGATCGTAAGGGCATAGTCAATACATTGCTGTTTGGAGGCGTCCGTCTTGCAGAAACCTATGCTGCACCAATTGTTAAGCATATTGTTAAATATGACATTTATCCTTATAACCCTGAAAAAGCCAAAACCATTTTGGCCGGTTCAGGATGGAAACTTGGAAAGAGTGGTTTTTTGGAGAAAAACGAAGAGATATTTAAGACAGCAATTGTTACACCTTTTGGGAGATACCCAATGGATCGTCAGATAGCCGAAGCAATTCAAGCTCAGCTCAAAAAAATCGGGATTGATGTAAAAATTATCGTTGTGGAAAGTGGTGCCTTTATAAAAACGATAAATTCAGGTCGAGAAGTTAAACAATCTGCTGAATATGGAATGATGATAATAAGTCGACCTATGGGACCCGATCCAGATACCGCATTTACTCAACATTTCCATTCCGCTTCTATCCCTCCAAAAGCACCAAATAGCTCTATATTTGGAAATAAGGAGTTGGACTCACTGTTGGAAGAGGGAGCTAATACAGCAGATGAAATTAAAAGAGGCGTTATTTACAAAAAAGCCCAGAACATTTTGAATGAAGAAATTCCATGGTTACCGATATATTCATATGTAGACTACTTAGCCTTAAGGAAAGGCGTTAGAGGAGTAGGGTATCCAAGTACCTTTGCGACTTTATTTGTCAGCAAAGAGGCAGAATTAGTGCCTTAGCAGCGGCTTTTTAAAAAGATAAATATAATTAGGTAGTTGACTTTGAATGATGAGGCAATTGAAGAATTTAGTCGAGAGGCAATGGATTGGCGTTTCCAGGCGGATAGGATTTGAGAAGGGATAGATTCGCCCCGGGTTGTAGTATTAAAGAAATTGGTGAGGGGGTGAAAGAGGTAGCATTTCCGGGTCTGGGACGGCTTAAGGGAAAAGATCTCCTTTGGGTTGTTGAGGAGATAGATGCAATAAAACGCTATAGTCTCATGACCAATTAATTTCCTCTGAACAAGGTTCATGATGAACTTGGGGACTTTGGGTCCCCGGATAATGATAAAGCCATATGGGTTTTTGATTCTTTCTTTTCTCACGGTGAGAGTGACCTTAATGATAAACTGGGCGACTCTTTTCAGGAGGATCGTCATCAGGGTCAATTGACTGAGGATAGCGGCTCGTTTGAGGCCTCTGAGTTTGGGTTTAAGGAGCATATTGAAGTCTTCTTTAGAGGTACTGCTGATTCTTTCTGAAGCAGACCTGAGGGAGAGGTGATCTGACGTCCACGGATGATGAGAGTCCCTTCCATGGACTCAGGATATAAAAATATTTTTGGAGAATGCAATTAAAAAATAGTGGAGGATGAATTTCTTGTATAAGGGGAAAAAGATCCTTGGCGGAGCGTCATCCAGTAATAGATAAGGATTGGGTTGATCGATACAGGATCGACTCAATAGTTAATTGAAGATATTATACTTTAAATTCTTGAATTGGCTAAAAAAAGAATCCGATGAATGCAGAATTTTTAAAAAAAATCAAGAATATTTTAATCTCGTTAGTTAATAATATTAGTGAACCCCTCCCTATCCTAAAGGCTGGGACTTCGGGGGAACAATTATGAATGGACTCCGCTTCGCTCCTGGCGGCCATTCATCCCCGAGCTTAAAAGCTCGGGGTTTTCTTGCCGATTCTATAAAAAGGAGGATTGGAAATGAAGAATCTATTGAAAGAGACCCTTAAAACTGGCAAGGCTGCTATTGGTACTTTTGTTCAAATTGGCCATCCTGATGTTACTGAGATGTTAAGCCATGCAGGTTTTGACTGGCTTTTGTTAGATGGGGAGCATGGTCCCTTTGGTATTGAGACAATGCAAATCATGCTACAAGCTATGAGTGGAACTAAAACCGTTCCTATAATTCGTGCACCTTGGAATGATCCTGTTTATATAAAGCGCGCCTTAGATATTGGGGCTTATGGTCTGCTCATCCCTTTGGTATCTTCAAAGCGTGAAGCTGAAAATGCCGTCCATGCCTTGCGCTACCCACCTGTAGGGATTAGAGGAGTGGGACCCAGAAGGGCTTCAAGATATTATTTGGATTTTAAGGAGTATGTCGCCACAGTGGATGCAGAGCTCTTAATCATGGTTCAGATTGAAACCAAGGAGGCCATACAGAATGTTTCAGAGATTCTATCAGTAGACGGAATTGATGCATATTTTGTAGGCCCAATGGATTTGTCTGCAGCATTAGGCCATATCGGGGACGTAAATCATCCCGAGGTCGCAGACGCAATAGACAAAATATTGGCCGCCGGGAAAGAGGCTAAAAAAATAGCAGGGATCTACGCTTTTAGTGTAGAAGATGTACAGAAAAGAATTCAACAAGGTTTTCAACTTATTTCACTGGGGGCAGATTCACGACTTCTGATTGGATCCGCACAAGAATCGTTAAAAAAGATCCGGGAAATAATAAAGATAATTTAAAGACCAAAAGTGCTCTTAATCGTTCCCTTTTTTAGTGTAGAACCACAAGGGAGGGATAAAAAGTGGGAGTCTAAATAGAATTTGTCAGGCGATCAGTCTTAGAGCCGCATTTGGAGGATGCAACATAATGACGTGACTTGGATTACCAGGAAAGGGGTGGAATGGGTAGCTTTCAATTTGAGACAAATTGAAGACCCTAACCAAGTTAGGGCTTTCAGAGGAGGAGAATCGATGAAAATCTTAATTTTAGGCGGGGCGGGATTAATGGCTGAAGCGATTGAGAAAGACCTATTAGAGTTTGACACTAATGAGGTATCAAGAATTACATTGGCTGATATAAACAATGAAGGGCTCAATAAACGGATTGAGGAACTTCAGAGTCCAAAGGTGATTCCTGCACTCATAGATGCAAGTGAACACGACGCTCTTGTCAAGTTAATCAAAGGACACGATGTTGTTGTGAATACCACTCCGATGACCCTTCCTCCAGCCCGAGCCGCTTTAGAAGCAGGGGTAAATTTTATAGGCCTTGTCGGTGTGGACCTGCCTCGTGCTGCACCCGGTGCACCCTTGAATGAGATAGGCATTCCAACAGAGGAATTCAAAGATCAGCTTGACAAAGAATTTAAAAGAGCCGGAATTACTGGGATCATGGGACTAGGAGCAATGCCAGGGATATCGAATGTCTTGGCTGAATATTTTGCTAAAAAATTAGATACTATAGAATCAGTTGAATTTAGCTATGTCCATCTCTCCCTTTCAAAAACAAAGACTATTTTCCCATTTAACCCGCCTGGCATCATCGGGCAGTATACAAGAGAGCCAGTTATTCTTAGGGAAGGGAAATTGGTCCGAGTTCCTCCTCGAAGCGGCCGAGAAATTATCTTATACCCAGAGCCTATTGGTAAGCGGGAGGTCTTTAATGTTTTGCATGAAGAGCCTATTGCCCTCTATAAGTCTTTTAGAGGCAGAGGATTAAAAAATGCATGTACAAAGGCTGGTTGGGATCTACAGCTTCTAAATAAACTAGAACTTCTTGATAGCCTTGGGCTTCTTGACTTTCAACCTAGGAAGGTTGGAGAAGTAACAGTCGTACCAGAACGAGTCCTTGAGTCTGGGCTTACTTTTGAAAAAGTAACACCACACGATTATGGCTGCCTCCGCTTTGTGGGACGTGGAGAGAAAGATGGACAAAAGTTGGAATATACTGCAGAATTATTTTGCGGTCCCTATAAAGAATTGTCTGGAACCCAACATCGAACAGGTACTTCAGCAGCGGTAGGAGTTAGAATGCTCGGAAGGCAACAGATTAAACGGAAAGGAGCATTTACCCCAGAGGTTGGTGTTGATCCTGAAATTTTCTTCAAGGAACTTGCCAGAAGGGAACTTCGTGTCTCATATACTGTGAAACACCTTGTGGCATAATATTATGGGATTTGCAGTAGTTCCTATCAATTGATGATAAATATTTGCTTTGAAATTGGAAAAACTCGGTTTATGTATTAGATCGTTGCCTATTCTCCTCGATAGAGAAATCTTTAAACGAGACTCTCTCCATCTGATGATTCCGAAGAGGAGTATTAAAATATGACAGAAAAGATGTTGGTCATCGATCCAGATAAATGCATTGGATGTCGAACTTGTGAGATGGTCTGCTCTCTGAAGCACACCGATGGGTGTTCTGAAACCAGATCCCGAGTAAGAGTGATAACTCAAAAAACTCAAGATAATAGCCTGCCAATCATGTGTCAGCACTGTGAGAAACCTCTCTGCCAGGAGGTATGTCCAGCGAAAGCTACATACCGGGATTTGACAACTCATGCGATGATTATTGATAAGGATAAGTGCTTGGGGTGCAAGATGTGCATTATTGCATGTCCCTTTGGAGCACCATCCTTTGATCCCGTGGATCGGGTCACCATAAAATGTGACCTTTGTGAAGGAGATCCTGAATGTGTCAAACTATGTCCAAGTGAGACTCTTAAATTCGTTCGAGCTGACAAAATAGGGATTATGGAAAAGAGGATGGGACTCGAAAAATTGTTCAAAACAATTAGTGTACTGATAGGTTAAAATTTGAGCTAAATGATTCTAGAAACCGGGATGGTGGAAGAATCCGCCTGCAAGTGGATTAAAAGACTCTTCTTAAGAATATTTCCTAACAGAAAAGGGACGGCGATGCAATTTGGATGGACTGGCAAAATACTTAGAATTGACCTTACAGATAGAAAAATCAGTCTTGATACTACATTAAAGTACGCGAGAGAGTTTATTGGAGGTAGGGGTATTGCTGCAAAGATCCTTTATGATGAATGTGGTCCTGAAATTAAACCCATGGATCCTGGAAACCTACTTATATTTAGCACCGCTCCTTTATCTGGAACCTCTGTCCCTGGTGGAGGGAGAGTTGCTATCACTTGCAAATCTCCACTAACAATCCCTGAGGGGTTGAAGTGCGAGACAGGTGTTGGCGGTTTTTGGGGGCCTGAATTAAAATATGCGGGTTATGACCATCTAATTATATCTGGCCGTTCCTCTCATCCTGTTTATATTGCCATAGATAATGATGATGTGGAAATAAGAGACGCTAAAAAATTTTGGGGAAAGGATGCATATGAAGCAGCTCAGCTTATTAAAGAAGATTTTGAAATCGATTCAAGAGTTATGACAATTGGGCAGGCAGGAGAAAAACTGGTACGCTTTGCTAGTATTTTAGGGGGAGAACAATACAGCGCTAGCGGCCGTGGCGGAGCTGGTGCAGTGATGGGGTCTAAGAATTTAAAAGGGATTGCTGTAAGAGGCACCGGTGAAGTGAAGGTTGCATATCCTAAGAAATTATTAGAAATTACAGAGAAGTGGCATGAACTCATCAAGAACATGCCCAGCTATCCTAATATTAAGAAGCAGGGGGAATTCCGAGAAAACCTCACAGATGCACTTGACTTTTGCACTATAGGTAATTATGAAACGGTCGAATATCCCCCTTTGAGAAATATGAAACCGGATGATTTTACTGAGAAGTATCAGGTGAAGATGATCGGATGTATTGCTTGCCCCCGGCCTTGTTTCAATTTCATGAGTGTTCCAGGTTCTCCTTTAGGAGGACTCGCTTGCTCCTCTATAGTGACGATGGCAACTCAAGTCTGGAATAATGACATTCACACCCTCTGGGAAGCTTCCACCCTTTGTAATACTTATTGTATGGACGTGATTGAAACAGCGGGTTGTATCGCATTTCTAATGGAACTTTATCGACGTGGAGTGATATCAGCTGAAGATACTGATGGAATCCATTTTGAAAGGGGGAATAAAGAAGCCATCATCGATGCAGTGCACCGAATCGCCAGAAGAGAATCCTATGGGGACATATTGGCAGATGGAATTCCAAGGGCTGCAGAGAGGATAGGCCGTGGTGCTACGGAGTCTGCTGTTCATACCAAAGGGCTGTTTCCTCATGGGTACGTTTTCCAAGCATTCAAAGGACATTCTCTCCTTCAAGGGGTGGGGCATAAAGGTGGGGATCCATTCCCAATTGCTCCAAGCCTTCGACTTGAACTTACCTATGATAATCCTCTTGTGAATCCAATTGCACGGAAGATAGGTAAAGAAAAATATGGAATAGAAGATGCCTTAGAACCAAGCCAATACAGCGAAACTAAAGTAATCGCAGTGATCGACTCAGAACATGCTGAGCGGGGCCCAGACCTTTTAGGAACTTGTACACGACAAGTGCCTAGATTCATTCCTGAAAGCCTTGCGTTAGAAGCCTTCAACGCTATTACAGGAATGGAGCTTAAAGAGGAAGAACTAGTTAGAGTTGAAGAGAAGTTAGTCCATTTAGAGAGGTGCTTTGATGTCCGAGAGGGAATTCGTAGAGAAAATGATACCCTACCAAGAAGATTTTTCACTCAAAAAGTAGATTCGGGCAAGTATAAAGGTGCAGTAATTAACGAAGAAAAATTTGAAAGAATGAAAGATTTTTACTACCAAAAGAGGGGATGGGAAATAAAGACAGGGATCCCAACACGGAAGACCCTTGAGCGGATGGGTTTGGATGGAATCGCAGATGAATTCGATGGGTTAGGGATTTACTAAAATGGTAGCGTATATCCTCCGAAGAATTATTCTGATTATTCCAATTGTTTTAGGTGTGACACTCGTCAGCTTTATTATTCTCCACTCCATTCCTGGAGATCCGGCTGAAGTGATTGCTGGAATGGATGGTACGAAGGAAATCCTTGAAAAAATAAGGGCGGATTTGGGCCTCGATAAACCCCTCCCCATCCAATACCTTGTCTTTATAAAAAATATATTGATTCATGGAGATTTTGGTTATTCATATAGGACTCAACGACCTGTCTCCCAAGAAATAAAGGGAAGATTTATCAATTCCATAAAGCTTGGAGTAACAGCTATAGTAATTGCAATTTTAATTGGGTTAATTTGTGGTACTTTATCTGCCATAAAAGAAAATTCAAAATTGGATCGGTTTTTCACTATATCTTCCTTAATCTCCCTTTCGACTCCAACCTTTTGGTCGGGCCTTCTGTTGATAATCTTTTTCTCTGTCTATTTGAAATGGCTTCCTGCAGGGGGAATGAGTGGACTAAAATCATACATTTTGCCTGCCATCGCTTTGGGACTCCCTGCCTCTGCGGTCATTATAAGAATGGTGAGGACCAGTCTTTTAGAAGTACTTCATGAGAATTATATCAGGACAGCGAAGGCTAAGGGACTTTCACCCTTGAGGGTCATTCTCAGACACGCCTTGAAGAATGCTTTGATTCCAACTGTGACCATTATCGGATTACAGTTTGGATGGCTGCTGGGTGGGACAGTCGTTGTTGAAACCGTATTTAGCTGGCCGGGGATGGGGCAGTTAATCATTACAGGGATTTTAGGGCGAGATTATCCAATGGTCCAGGGGGCGATTATTGTCTTGGCATTTGCTTTTATATGCATCAATCTTTTTGTCGACATTCTTTACACCTATTTGGATCCAAGAATTCAGTATGAATAAACGGAAGAGATCGAGGCGTTGGGAAATTCTCAAGGTATTGCTAAGTAATAAAATGGCAACAGCAGGCTTGGTGATTTTCATCCTTTTTATCCTCACTGCCATATTGGCCCCTTGGCTGGCGCCTTGTGATCCCAATGAGCAAGACCTTTCATTCGTTTTGATCCCTCCGAGTTTAAAATATCCTTTAGGAACGGATGAATTCGGAAGGGATATCTTAAGCAGGATTATCTATGGCACACGTCCAACACTGGTCGTCGCTTTGACAGCAACACTGATCGGGTTGGTCATCGGAGGCGGATTTGGTTTAATTTCTGGATATTACGGAGGCAAGATTGACACTCTTATCATGAGATGTTTGGATGTCTTGCTGGCATTTCCCGGGATACTTCTTGCCCTGGCGATTATAAGCGCCACGGGTCCGGGCATGATCGGAGTCATTGTTGCTACCTCGATCTACTCCATTCCTCAATTAGCCCGAGTCACCAGGGGATCGGTTTTAGGAGTGAAGGAAAACGATTACATCATGGCTGCTCGAGCCACAGGCGAAAGGACGTGGAGTATTATATTTCTATATATATTACCGAATATTATTATGCCCATCTTTGCCCTTACTTTTGTTCGAATGGGGGTTGTGATTATTATTGCTGCCTCTCTGAGCTTCCTTGGGGTCGGCATCCAACCTCCTACAGCGGAATGGGGCGTCATGCTCAGTCAAGGGCGCAACTATATCCGAGTTGCTCCTTTCCTTCCAATTTTTCCAGGCATCGCTATTATCATCTTAGTTCTCTCCTTGAATCTCTTGGGAGACGGCCTGAGAAGTGCTCTGGACCCAAAATTTAAAAAAGTGAGTTAAAATAAGGGAATGGATTTGAAAAAATGACCACTCCATTGCTTGATGTTAAGGACCTTAGGATTACCTTCCAAAAAGGGGAGGAATTGATCAAGGCAGTCGATGGGTTAAGTTTGACCATTAACGAAGGGGAGATCTTCGGACTGATCGGAGAATCTGGTTCGGGTAAGTCCGTCACGGGTTTATCCATTATGAGACTTCTTGATGAGAGTGCAAAAATTGAATCCACATGGATAAAGTTGAGAGATCAAAACCTATTTTCTCTTAATGAAAAAGAAATGCGAAAGGTCCGTGGAAATAAAATCTCTATGATATTTCAGGACCCCATGACTTCTCTAAATCCGAGCATCCCCATAGGAAAACAAATTGAGGAGAGTCTGATAGTCCATCTCAATATTTCAAAGGAAAAGGCAAGGGTAAGGGTTTGTGAATTAATGGAAATGGTTTCAATCCCGGATCCCCAAATTTCAAACAAAAGATATCCCCACGAATTTAGTGGTGGGATGAGACAGCGGGTGATGATTGCGATGGCTTTGTGCTGTAACCCTCTCCTCCTCATCGCAGATGAACCAACGACAGCCTTAGATGTGACGATTCAGGCTCAGATTTTAGAGTTAATAAAAAATCTGGTTTCAAAAATACGGACCTCCATTTTTCTTATCAGCCATGATTTTGGTGTCATTACAGAGCTATGCGATAACGTTTCTGTTATTTATGGAGGTTCGATCGTAGAACACGCCCCTATTGAAGTCATTTTAAAAGAAGCAAAACACCCCTATACCGTCGGATTATTGAATTGCGTTATCTCCACGGATGAAGAAGGAGAAAGGCTTGAAATGATTCCGGGATTGCCCCCTGATCCCAAGAATTTCCCATCCGGATGCAAATTTCACCCCCGATGTAAACAGTCAAGAGAAATCTGCTCAAAGGAGATCCCAATACTGAGGGAAATCAATCCAGAACATTTTGTTAGGTGTCATCTCTATAACCACACTTAAACGATATGGATTCTTTACTCGACATCAGGAATATTAAGAAATACTTTCCGATCAAGTCTGGAATATTGAGGAGGATAAAATTTTATTTGAAACCTGTAGATGACGTTTCTTTCTCTATCCAAAATGGAGAGATTTTTGGATTAGTTGGCGAATCAGGATGCGGTAAATCAACCCTTGGCAAAGTGATTCTGAGACTTCTGGAACCAACCGGGGGAGAAATCATCTTCCAGGGGAAAAAAATCAATAACCTTCCTTCCGAAGAAATGAGGCTTTTAAGAAGAAACATGCAAATCATTTTCCAAGATCCTTTGGCATCACTCAATCCTCGGATGACCATCCAGGAGATTATGGAACGTCCGATGAAAGCTTATGGATTGCTCAATGTCAAAGATCAAAGAGAAGAGACGCTGACTCTCGTAGAGAAGGTGGGATTAAATGAAGATCACCTTAGTTTTTACCCCCACGAATTGAGTGGCGGGCAACAGCAAAGAGTCGGGATTGCGAGAGCTCTCAGCCTACACCCACAATTTCTTATTCTCGATGAACCTACTTCTGCGCTCGACGTTTCTATTCAATCCCAAATCATCAACCTTCTGATGCAGTTACAAGATGAATTCAAGTTGTCCTACCTTTTTATTTCTCACAATCTATCTCTGATCAGGTTCATGAGCAAAAGAATTGCAGCCATGTACTTGGGGAAGATTATGGAGTTGGCAGATAAAAGAGAACTTTATGAACATACGGCTCATCCCTATACCCAAGCCCTATTGTCAGCAATTCCAAAATTGACTCGTGAAAAACGTGGAAAAAGGATCATTTTGCAAGGTTCAACGCCAAGCATTATGAATCTTCCCCTGGGGTGCCGATTCCGCACCAGGTGCCTACACAGCCAAAAGATTTGTGAATCAGAACCCAAATTACACGAGATAGCCCCATATCATTTTGTGGCTTGTCACCTTCACGGAAGCGAAAAATCACTTTCTTAATGGAGGGTTAGATTACGAGACTCGAACTGGGAGTATTTAATATCAAAAATGTCGCTCCGTACGATCGGACATTGATCCAGGGTCAAACTCTATTCGTTAATTTGAAGGAATTGAGGGAAATCATTGCTGAAGATCCTCGATTTTCGAAGGTCGAAATTGAAATTGTTCATCCTGGAGACAACGTCCGAGTGATCAATGTCCTCGATGTAATTGAGCCTCGGATCAAGGTGGAAGGTGGAGAGATTTTTCCTGGATGGATTGGAGGCACGGGCATCGTTGGAATGGGAAAGACTAACGTACTTAAAGGCGTGGGTGTCGTTGAGGTCGGCTTGATGAAAGGCTCTCAATGTGGCATTCTCGATATGAAAGGACCTGGTTCAACACTAACTTATTATTCGAGCCTTCACCATATCGTTCTCATTACTGATCCAAAACCTGGCATTGATCAGGCTGAGTATAGCTACGCTCTAAAAATGGCGGGATTGAAAGCAGCAACATACTTAGCAAAAGCCAGCGTCTCCATAGAGCCCGATGAGTTAAAGGTTTACGAAATCCCCCCTCTAAGTCGGTCTTCAATAAAAACAGGCTTACCTCGCATCGCTTATCTCTATATTACAGAATGCCATGAACCATTGAAAGAACCTTTCATTTACGGCGACAATCCAAGACGCTTCTTCCCAACCATCTTTCACCCCAACGAGTTCATGGACGGGGCCATGGTTTCGTGCCTCTATGACTACTCTCCGGGGCTAAAAAATTTTACCTATTCTATTATGAACAATCCTGTCATTGAGGGTCTCTATGAAAGACATGGTAGGGAACTCATCTTTGTAGGGGTTGTCGTGGCCAATACTCATTTAAACCTTGAAGAAAAGAAACGATCGGCCTCCATGGCTGCTAAATTAATAAGATTTGTTTTGGGTGCAGATGGGGTATTGATTACGAAAGAGGGCGGAGGACATCCCGATATCGACCTGATGGAGTGCTGTGAGCAATGCGAACTCTTAGGGATAAAGTCGAGCCTGATTAACTGCGAAATGTTGAGCCCAGATGGCACAGGTAACTCAATGGTAGCCTTCTCCAAATTTGCTAACTGTATCATCAGTGTAGGCAATATAGAGGAGATGGTTGACCTCCCTCCTGTGGAGCGAGTGATTGGTGGTAAAGAGATGGCAATCGGGATTAAAGGTCCTTTCGATAGGCCCATGAGAATTCCCATCCGACTGATCCCCAATGCGATCAGTCACGTTGGGTTTACCCATGTAAGGGGTGAAGAATTTTAACGATGGCTCAAAAAGTTAGAGTGATTCATTACATTAATCAGTTCTTCGGTCAGGTTGGAGGTGAAGAAAAGGCGGATATCGCTCCTTTCTCGAAGGAAGGTCCGATCGGGCCGGGTATGCTCTTAAGACATCTTCTTGGAGAGAAAGGGGAGGTCATCGCCACCATTGTCTGTGGGGACACCTATTTTGCCAATAATATTGAGAAGGCAAAAAAAGAGGTCCTTCAACTCCTCGCTCCTCATAAGCCTGACCTAATATTGGCAGGACCTGCATTCAATGCAGGCCGATATGGCATCGCTTGCGGTGAAGTTTGCAAACTTGCCAAGGAGGAACTGGGTATCGAGACAGTGACCGGGATGTACCCGGAAAATCCTGGTGTGGAGCTGTGCAGAAGGGAAGTCTACATAATTGAGACCGGTTCCTCTGCCCGAAACATGACCGAAGCTATGGCAAAGATGGTTCAACTGGGCTTTAAATTGGCCTTCAAGGAAACTATAGGCCAGCCTCAAAAAGAAGGTTTTCTTCCCCGGGGCATTAGGCGAAATACGATCTCTGAAGATTTTGGTTCAGAGCGCGCTATCCGTGCCCTTCTCGCCAAAATCAAAGGGGAGCCATTTTCCAATGAAATAAAACCTCCATTATTCGATCAGGTTCGACCAGCGCCACCGATTAAGGACCTCTCCCATTCAATCATTGCTCTTGTTACAGAAGGTGGCCTCGTTCCTAAAGGAAATCCTGACCACATCGAGAGTGCCAGGGCAACACGGTATGGGGTTTACAGCCTTGAAGGTTTGGATCGACTCGACAAAGAAAGGTTCGAATCGATCCATATGGGATATGATACAACCTTTGTCAATGAGGATCCCAATCGGCTTGTTCCGGTTGATGTGATGCGAGAAATGGAACAAGAAGGCGTTATTGGAGCGCTCCATCCTTACCTTTATACTACCACAGGCGTGGCCACTTTTGTTGAAAATAGTAAAAAGATTGGCAGAGACATTGCCAAGACCCTGAAGGAGGCAGAAGTTTCAGGGGTCATTCTTACTTCCACTTGAGGAACTGGGACGCGCTGCGGTGCAGTGCTTGAAAAGGAAATTGAGAGAGTCGGAATTCCAGCAGTTTTGATAACCGCTTTAACCCCAGTTGCTAAAATGTTCGGGGCTAACCGGATCGCTCAGGGAATCGGAATTACAAACCCCGTTGGTAATCCGAAGGCGTCTCCGGATGAAGAAAAGGCTTCGAGGAAAAGGTTGGTCACAGCTGCCTTACAGCTACTTACTGAGAAGATAGAAGAAGGTATCCTCCCAACCGTAGGAAGCAACAAAATTGATCTTTAAGGAACCAAGATTGAATTTAACTAAACCTTAAAAAGGAAAGGAATGGGGTCGATGAATAAAAAAATAGTACCTTGTTTTGTGGCGGGGAAGCAGAAACCCTATGCGAATTGTGTCGTGGTCGGAGAGACCATCTATATCTCGGGAATGAACGGAAGGTCTTCGGAAACGGGAAATGCTGTATCGGACACGATCGAAGGCCAAACCTGGCGGGCTCTTGAACAGATCGATTCAGCCATGAACCAGGCCAGAAGTTCCCTTAAAAATCTTGTAAAGATAACCACCTTTTTAAAGGACATGAAAGACTATCAAGGATATCGAGATACGGAGAGGAAATATTTTTTAGAACACGCTCCTGAACTGGTCAAGGAGCCTGTGGCCAGTACTGTCGTCCAGGTCGCATCCCTTCCCAAAGAAGAGTTTCTTATTGAGATTGAGGCGATTGGTATCCTTGAAGCAAAGAAAGAAAACAATCCAGGGAACAAACCATTGAAACAGAGGAGTCTTTAGGTTATTCAAATTTCAGATAATAAAAACTTTGAAAAGGCTCTGACGAAATTGGAAACTCAGGCCATTTGTCAAATTCGAAAGTGCGATGGACATTTTTCTGAAAGGAGAATGGAATGAAAAAAAGTGAGGAATACGAGAAGATTGTCCGGACCACGGTGTGGTCTCCTGGAGCTGGCTGCCATGGCGGATGTGGGGTCAAGCTCCATGTGAAGAATGGAAGATTAGTCAAGGTAGAAGGAGACGAAAACCACCCTTGGAACCAGGGGAGGCTCTGTCCCCGGATCCTGGCCCTGACACAGTATGTCTATCATCCTGATCGGCTCCTCTATCCTATAAAACGGGCAGGAGAAAGAGGGGAAGGGAAATGGACACGGATTTCCTGGGATGAGGCTTTCGATACGATTGAGGAGAAGTTCAAAGAGATTCGAGATCAATATGGTGCCGAATCGGTTCTGTTCTGCCAAGGGACGGGAAGAGACATTGGTGGCCCTATCTCCTTTCTGGCCTACGCCTATGGGAGCCCAAACTGGGTTCAGCTCGGATTGGCTGGTCAATCCTGCTATACGCCGCGGCTGGCCGCCATGTTCTCCACGATGGGCGATTATGCCGTTTTAGACGCCGGGCAATTCTATGAAAAACGTTATGACGCTCCAGAATGGACGCCGCCGAAGTGCATCATCGTCTGGGGGAACAACCCTGTCCCCACATGTCCAGATGCGTTTCACGGACACTGGGTGGTGGAGTGTATGAAACGGGGAGCCAAGGTGATTACGGTCGATACCCGCACGACATGGATCGCCTCCAGGTCTGAAATCCATCTTCAGATACGGCCAGGAACGGATGGGGCCCTCGCTTTAGCTATGCTGAACGTCATCATCAACGAAAAGCTCTACGACAAGGAGTTTGTGGAAAAATGGACTTTCGGTTTTGAAGAATTGAGTCAGCGAGTTCAGGAATATACTCCAGAAAGAGTTTCGAACATCACCTGGGCGCCCAAAGAAAAGATCATCAACGCAGCGCGACTCTATGCGAAGAGCAAACCAGCCTCGATCCATTGGGGTCTTCCTGTGGATCAATGCCCGGAAGGAACAACGGTAGCCCAGGCTATTGCTCATCTCTGGTGTCTTACTGGAAACCTCGATATCCCAGGGGGCGAGGTAATTGCGCGTCCTGCCTTCGGAGTCACCACCTACCCCTTCTCCTCACATGAATTGACAGGCCTTTACGGCGCGGAATTTGTTAAAAAACTGACTGGCAAGAGAATTGGAGCCAATGTTTATCCAATGGTTGCAAACTTCAGGGGATGGGCACAACCAGATATGGCGGTCGACCAAATCTTAACGGGCGATCCTTACCCCATCAAGGCCGCCTGGATCCAAACTACCAACATATTGGGTGGACAGGCCGCTGATACTCGAAAACATTACGAGGCCCTGAAGAAACTTGAATTCAATGTGGTGGTTGATACCTTCCACAACCCCACGAGTATGGCCGTGGCGGATATCGTGCTTCCTGTAGCAACCTTTGCCGAAAAAGAGAGTTTCCGATCCTGGTGGGCTCCCCTGAGTGTGGTGGTACCGGCCATTAAGGTGGGGGAATGCAAATCAGATTGGGAGATCAACTTAGAACTCGCTCGTCGTTTCAATCCCGGAGCAATAAAATATAAAACCGTCAAAGAATTGATCAATGACCGACTCAAACCTGCCGGAGTCACGTTTGATGAACTGGCTGCTAAGGGCAGTTGGTTGATGCCTCCGGAGGGGCATCCCTCAAAACCTTATCGACGATATGAAAAAGGGTTACTCCGTGCCGATGGAAAGCCTGGCTTTAATACACCCACAGGAAAGGTAGAATTTTGGTCAAAAAAATACGAAGAGTGGGATCTTGATCCCCTCCCTTACTATGAGGAACCTCCGGAGAGTGAAGTGAGGACACCGGAACTATTCAAAGAATATCCTCTGGTCATGGCCACCGGCAGAAGATCTTCGGCCTACTTTCATTCTGAACATCGGATGATACCCTGGATGCGAGAGATCGATCCCTACCCCATCATTGAGATCAACACGAAGACAGCAGCCGATCTTGGCATTGAAAATGGAGAATGGGTCTACGTGGAGAACAGAAGGGGGAGGATTAAAAGAAAAGCGGTCGTGACCCCAACCATCCACCCTAAGGTCGTCATGGTCCCACATGGGTGGTGGTTACCTGAAACAGATGGCCGAGAGCCCAATCTCTTTGGTATTTGGGACATCAATTGCAATCAGCTCATCCCCACCGGAACTCAGGGACGATCAGGTTTTGGTGGAGGTGCTTATAAGACCACCCTCTGCAGGGTGCGTAAAATCGAGAAAGAGAGGTAAGAGAGATGGCAAGGCACGGATTACTCATTGATTACGAATACTGCACAGGATGCCATACCTGCGAAGTGGCTTGCAAACAGGAACACAACTACCCGGTTGGAAAGTGGGGCATCAAGGTAAACGAGATCGTACTGGAAACCTTTGAGAAGATTGCGATCGATTATATTCCTTTTCCTACGGACCTTTGCAATCTCTGTGTGCAGAGGACCAAGGAAGGGATTCCTCCGGCTTGTGTGAAGCATTGTCAGGCGGGTTGCATGATGTACGGGCCGGTCAAGGAATTGGCTAAGACGATGGAGAAGAAACCGAAGACCGTCCTCTTCGCACCCAGATAGCTGGGAAACCATACTCAAAGAAAGGAATGAGACATGTCCGAACAAATCTTCACAAATTGTACGGTTGGAGGCCCGGTCTTCGTCCATGTGAAGGATGGAAGAATCGTTCGCGTCCGACCGATTCGATTGAATGAGAGTGACCCTGAATCCTGGACCATCGAAGTCCAAGGTAAAAAGTTCTCACCTCCCCGGAAGACCACCCTGAGCCCTTATGTCCTAACGGAAAGGAATCGAATCTACTCCGAGGATCGGGTTGCCTATCCAAGAAAAAGGATTGATTTCGATCCGGATGGGGATCGGCACCCAGAAAATCGAGGGAAGTCTCCCTATGTTCGGATCGGTTGGGACGAAGCCTTAGAGATCGTGTCGAATGAGATCAAAAGGATTCAAGAAAAGTATGGTCCGGCAGCCATCACGGCCATGACTTCCTCTCATCATTGCTGGGGGAATATTGGTTATAAGAAGAGTGCCTTTGGCCGCTTCTTCAACCTCTTGGGCTTCACAGATGTTTTCGATAACCCGGATAGTTGGGAGGGCTGGCACTGGGGGTCCATCCATACTTACGGATATTATTGGAGGTTGGGCAACCCGGAACAATACGATCTCTTAGAAGATGCGATGAAAAATAGCGAACTTCTCGTCTTCTGGTCGCACGACCCAGACTCAACACGGGCCGGATATTCTGCTCAGGAGTCTGCCATCTGGCGTGTCTGGCTCAAAGAGCTCGGAAAAAAGATGATTTTCATTGATCCCTTCTGCAACTATACCGCCGTTCATATGGGAGACAAATGGATTGCACCACGGCCGGGAACAGATACTGCATTGGCCGAGGCGATCGCCTATGTCTGGCTTGATGAGAAGACGTATGACCAAAAATTTGTTGAAGGCCGAACTTTAGGATTTGACCAGTTTAAAAAGTATATCCTCGGGAAAGAGGATGGTGTGAAAAAAACGCCCAAATGGGCTGAGAAGATTATAGGGGTCAGGGCACCGGTCATTCAGGCTTTGGCCAGGGAGTGGGCATCGAAACGAACCATGCTTGGATGTGGGGCTCGAGGAGGATTTGGCGGCGCCTGTCGCCAGGCCTATGGTCACGAGTGGGCCCGCTTGATGGTCTATCTACAAGCCATGCAGGGAATGGGGAAACCGGGTGTCAACATCTGGGCGGGGGTTTTAGGAGCTCCATTTAATGGGAATTTCTTTTTCCCCTGTTATGGGGATCCCATCGGTCGGATCACCGGAGATGGAAATCCGGACCATATCGCTAAAAAGACAGCCGTCAATCCGGTGAAGCAGAAGCTTTATCGCCTTCTTTTGCCCGATGCCATTTTGAACCCACCGGTTCAATGGCTGGGAGAAGGTTTTTGTGCGAAATCGATTGAACAGCAGTTCATCCCTTACACCTACCCCATGGAGGGTCATCCGGAAATAAGGATGTTTTACCGATATGGTGGTTCTTTCATGGGAACGATGACCGAGACCAATAAGTGGGTCTTAGCCTACCAGAGTCCCAAGCTCGAATTTGTGGTAAATCAATCGATCTGGATGGATCCGGAGACGAAGATGGCAGATATTATTCTTCCTGCCTGTACCAATTTCGAGAGAAATGATATTGCCGAGTTTTCAAACACTGGAGGTTATTCCAATCATGCCTCAAATGGTTGTAATTACCGGGTGATCGTTTATCAGAAGAAGTGCATTGAGCCCGTTGGGGAATCCAAGTCTGATATGGAGATCTTCACCCTCCTTGCTGAAAAACTTGACTTCAAAGATGATTACACGGATGGAGGTAAAACCGAAGAGGATTGGATTAAAAAGCAGTACGAAGTTTCGGATCTCCCCAAGTATATCTCCTATGAGGATTTTAAGAAAAAGGGATACTTTATTGTCCCTATGCCGGAGAACTATCAACCCACCCCTGCACTGCGTTGGTTTTATGAGGGGAGACGACGGGACACACCGGATACCTTGGCTCCTGATCCTGAAAAGAAAGAGGGGATGGGGAGTATGAGCGGGAAGATTGAGTTCGTTGCCCAGAGCCTCCAAAATAAGTTTCCCAAGGATAAAGAGCGACCCCCCCTGGCAAGGTATATTCCCAGTTGGGAAGGTTACAACTCTCCCTTGGCCAAGAAATATCCTCTACAGTTGATCTCTCCTCATCCCCGTTATTCCTATCATACCCACTATGACGCCCATTGCGAATGGTTAGCAGATATTCCAGGGCACCGAATCCGTAAGAATGGGAATAACTGGATTGTGGTGCGCATCCATCCCCAACAGGCTGAGGAAAGGGGGATCCAGAACGGTGATCTCATAAAAGTCTACAATGATCGGGGTGTGGTTCTCGGCATTGCCCAAGTTACGGAACGGGTTAGACCAGGGGTCATCCACTGTTATACGTCTTCAGGAAAATATGATCCTCTCGAACCTGGCAAGGCTTATAGTCCGGACCGGGGAGGGTGCATCAATATTTTAACCCCGGGCCGGATGATGTCCAAAAATGCCCCGGGTATGGCGTGTAACTCTTGTTTGGTTGAAATTGGAAAGTGGGATGGAGGAGAATAATGAGCAGCTACGGAATGGTCATCGATTTAGATAAATGCACCGGATGCTTCAACTGTTTTTTGGCCTGCCGGGATGAGCACTATGCAAACGACTTTCCACCGATCGCACTGGCCCAGCCTTTCAAGGGACATTTCTGGATGCAGATCATCGAACGGGAGAGAGGGAAATACCCCAAAGTCAAAGTCTCTTTCATTCCTAAACCCTGTATGCACTGCGACGACCCTCCTTGCGCCAAGGCCTCATTGAACGGTGCTGTCTACAAACGGCCCGATGGCATTGTCATTATTGACCCAGAAAAATCGACCGGACAAAAAGAGATCCTTTCGTCTTGCCCACATCGGGTGATCTTCTGGAACGAAGATAAGAACATTCCTCAGAAGTGCACACTCTGTGCCCACCTCCTCGATCAAGGATGGAAAGAACCCCGATGTGTTGAGGCCTGCCCGACCGGTGCCCTTCTCTTTGGAGACCTGAACGATTTGGAAAGTGAGATTTCAAAGGTTTGGGCTTTGGAAAAAGTAGAAATTCTCCATCCTGAGTTTGAACTGAAATCCCGGGTCAAATACATTGGTATTCCCAAAAGGTTTATTGCTGGCACGGTCTTATTTAAGGATAAGGATCAATGTGCAGAGAATGCAAAGGTGACCTTAACGGGTCAGGGAAAGAAACAAACGGTCAGAACCAACAACTTCGGAGATTTCGAGTTTGAAGGTCTTGGAGAGGGAGAGGATTTTACCGTGAAGATTGAACATTCAGGATACGCGCCTCAGTCCTTCAAGGTTCAAACAAAGCTGGATGTTTACTTAGGAGAAATCCTTTTAAAACGTTCGTCAAAAAGGTAGGGTTGTGAAGAAAAGGGTCTACCCTCTTTTCTACGCAGGAAAGAAGCAGAGGTTTTCGCGTTCGGTCGTCGCCGGAGGTTTCATCTTTCTTTCAGGTTCAAGTGGGCGAACGATTGAGACCGGGGAAGTCTCATCGAACGAAGTGGTTGAACAGACAAGAGTCGCATTGGATAAGGTACGGATCGGTCTGGAAGAAGCAGGAAGCAGCCTCGAACATATTGTAAAGATGACGATCTACCTTCGAGACATGGGGGATTATCAAACCATGCGGGACGCTGAGCATAACTATTATGAAAAATACTGCCCTTCTCTGACAAAAGATCCTCCTGCCAGCACTGTGGTTCAGGTGACTTCCCTTTCAAAACCGAACATGCTCGTTGAATTCGACGCCATTGCCCTCCTGCCCGATTCTTAAATCCCTGTGAGTTCAACTGTTCCATGAACTCATTTGAAAGAATTTGAAATGTGGTGAAATTTTTTAAGTGACGCTAAAGAAGCACAGGAAGGTTCCCCGGGTCGCCCAGTCAAAAACCCTGGAGCGGCAAAGGAGGACAGGGCAGTCTATAGCCGAGGTGTTAGAACGATTAAAGTCGGACCCAATGGCGCTTGGGTCTGGCGTCGGGAGCTGCTACGGACAGGTGAACCCAACAACCTGCCCGTCCTGTTTGATATCGCATGCACTATCCACTCCGACAATATAGTCGAGTAGCTGTCACTAAACTAAGGAAATGACACAGTTGACCAAATATAACCAACTTTTATTTCCCGCTAAAGGCACAAAAGCTGCGTCCAGAAAGCAGGGTAATGAAAAAGATGTATGAAGGCCTCTGTGATATTCCCAACTGGCCATTCTTTATTTGAGGAGCATAACCATGCGTTCTCTTGATGAGCTACTGATGGATGCCACGACCATGCATCGCGGCTGCGTTTGCCCAGGTCAGGTACTTGGTGTTCGGATGGCAATGCTAGGTTGCCGGCTCCTTTGCATTGACGAGCCCACCCAAGACAAGCGCCTCATTGTCTATGTTGAGATCGACCGTTGTATGGCTGACGCCATTGCTGCCGTCACTGGCTGTCGCCTCGGTAAGCGAACTTTAAAGCATATCGATTATGGAAAGTGCGCCTGTACCTTTGTGGACCTGCCGACGGGTCGAGCCTTCCGGGTTGTGGCTCGTGATGGTGCGCGTTCCCGTGTATGGCATTATGCACCGTTCGGCTTGGATAAGAACGCGGCTCAACGCGAAGCCTATAAAGTCATGCCCGATGATGAGTTGTTTTTTGTTCAGGAGGTCGGAGTCGACATCCCAGACCATGACCGACCTGGACAACCAGTCAGTCGTGTGGTGTGCGCCATTTGCAATGAGGGAATTAATGATAGGCGGGAAGTAAGATTAAACGGCCAAGTATTGTGCCGAGCGTGTGCGCAAGGTGGCTACTATCATGCACTGGGCAGCTTGACTATCAAAGGCAAAAAGGATGCATCGCACATCTATAGGACCATAGAGCTTAGCTCTCATGGAAAATAGAAGTTTGACAGAATTTTAAATCAACGCGTCCGGTACCAAAGCGACTCAGGATGAAAAGTCTAACATCAGTATTATCAACTAATATCAACAAAAGAACCATTCAACTGTTTGAATGGAGTACAAATTTGTTAGCTTTAATTTATATAAATAATATCAAATAGGAATTCATTCATTTATATTCAGCCCCAGATATTGGTCAATGATCCTCACAAACATCTCCACACCAAAAGGCAGCACCTCTTCATCGATGTCGAAGAGACTACTATGGTAAGGATGGATGATCCCTCTTTTCTCAT
>Ga0315288_10000775_pt1 | contig 40672 bp, 36 predicted proteins | sample YL17G11_20_MG_FD_203454 | JGI IMG/M metagenome (GOLD analysis project Ga0315288, IMG submission 203454) | Sediment microbial communities from Yellowstone Lake, YNP, Wyoming, USA - YL17G11_20 | ecosystem: Environmental > Aquatic > Freshwater > Lake > Sediment | place: USA: Wyoming | collected...
AAGAGCGTGCTCGCCCTGGAAGAAGCGATCACTCTAAAAGAAGGCCGCTTCATTGTGCTGGTGGCACAAAGAGGTCAGGAGATTGACGACCCCGGCCCGGGAGACCTCAATTCCGTCGGCACGGTCGCGGAATGTGTCCAGATATTAAGGCTGCCGGACGGCACCATAAGGGTGGTCATTGAGGCTTTGGCGAGGGCGAAGTTTCATCAGTTTGTTCAACTCGAGCCTTTTCTCAAGGTCAAGATGGAAATTATCCCCGAGACCGATGACCGCACGATACAGTCCGAAGCCCTAATGCGCAGCGTGATGACGCAATTCGACCGCGCCGCAACTTTGGGCAAGAACGTCCCTCAGGAAGCGCTGGAAACCGCGCAGCATGAGGAAATGCCCGGCCGGCTGGCTGATGTCATCGCCATGTATTATCCCTTTAAGGTTGAGGCGAAGCAGCGGCTTTTGGAGACGATTTCCCCCCTGGACCGGCTGGAATATCTCAGCGAACTGCTGAGCAAAGAGATCGAAATTCTGGAGATAGAGCGGAAAATTTCCTCGCGCGTCAAAAAAGAGCTTGAAGAGACCCAGAAGGAATTCTATCTGCGGGAGAAGATGAAAGCCATCCAGCAGGAACTGGGCGAGCGCGATGAGCGCACTGCGGAAATGGAAGACATCCGCAAGCAAATCAAAGCCGCGGGCATGCCTGAAGAGGTGGAAGAGAAGGCCGTAAAGGAACTCGACCGGCTGGAAAAAATGCCGCCGGCCTCCCCGGAAGTGGTGGTTGTCCGGACCTACCTGGACTGGCTGATAGCGCTTCCCTGGAGCGCGCGCTCCGAAGACAAGATTGATATTAATGAAGCGCAGAAAATTCTCGATTCCGATCATTACGGACTCAAAAAGATTAAAGAGCGGATCTTGGAGTTCCTGGCGGTGCGCAAACTCGCTACCGGCTCCAAAGGCCCCATCCTCTGCTTCCTTGGCCCTCCGGGTGTAGGCAAGACCTCCATCGGGCGCTCCATCGCCAAATCCCTGGGCCGGAAGTTCGTCCGCATCTCTCTCGGCGGCGTACGCGATGAGGGCGAGATCCGCGGCCACCGGCGCACCTACGTCGGCGCCCTGCCGGGACGCATCATTCAGGGTATGAAGACCGCAGGCACGCACAATCCCGTCTTCATGATGGATGAAGTTGACAAGATCGGCATTGATTTCCGCGGCGATCCCTCCGCCGCTTTGCTGGAAGTGCTCGACCCGGAGCAGAACAATGCCTTTTCCGATCACTACCTGGAAGTGCCTTTCGACCTTTCCGAGGTGATGTTCATTACCACCGGCAATATGATGGAGCCGATACCTCCGGCCTTGAAAGACCGCATGGAGGTCATCGAATTCCCCGGCTATATCGAAGAAGAGAAGCTCAAGATTGCAGAAATCTTCCTGGTTCCGAAACAGCGTAAAGAACACGGCTTGAATGATAGCAACTTGATCTTTACCGAAGGCGGCCTTCGCTCCCTGATTCGGGAATATACCCGTGAGGCCGGCGTTCGCAACCTGGAACGAGAAGTTGCCTCCATTTGCCGCAAAGTTGCGAAAAGAGTCGCTCAGGGCAAGACCGGGCAGGTGCGGCTTACGCCTACCACCCTGGCGAAATATCTGGGCCCGCGCCGCTACCGCTACGGCATTGCGGAAAAGCAGCCGGAGGTCGCGGTATCAACCGGACTTGGCTGGACCGAAACCGGCGGCGATACCATGCCCATTGAAGTTACCCTGATGAAGGGCAAAGGCAACTTGATTCTCACCGGCCACCTGGGAGAAGTTATGCAGGAATCGGCCAAAGCCGCCCTGTCCTATGCGCGCTCCCGGGCGGCCAAATTCGACATTGACGAAGACTTTTACGCCAATACGGATATACATATCCATGTGCCCCAGGGCGCGCAGCCGAAGGAAGGCCCGTCAGCCGGAATTGCCATCACCGTATCGCTGATCTCCGCGCTCACGCGCCGGCCCGTGCGCTGCGATGTCGCCATGACCGGCGAAGTTACCCTGCGCGGCAAGGCCCTCCCCGTTGGCGGCGTAAAAGAAAAGGTCCTTGCCGCCCATCGCGCCGGCATCACCACCGTGATTCTGCCCAAAGACAATGAACGGGACCTGGAAGAGATTCCTTCTCACGTGCGCAAAGACCTGAAGTTTCACTTCATCGAATCTGCGGACGAGGCGATTGAAATCGCCCTCTTGCCCGCAATGGAGCCGCCCGCGGCCAAAGGCGCAAGAGAAAAATCTAACGCTCCCGTAGCCACCCATATCACCGGGCACGCATAATCCGCCGGCTATTTGGGAATAATGTAATCAAAAGGGGCTGGCGCTGCGAAAGCGTCAGCCTCTTTTTTCAGCGCCTTATAATTGGGCAAATCCAATCCATTTGCACAATTATAAGGCGCTCTGTTGAACCTCCTGGCTTCCCAAATTTTCAAGCCGTGAGATTGAACGAATTGAATTCCCCTCGATTACGGCATTGAAAGGCCAATTCTTGTGTGGACACAATTCAACCTCTCGCGCTATCATAACAGAGCGAAATATTACATATCTCATCCCAACTGATCACTAAGGGTAACTAATGACTAAACCAAACTTATCTCCCGCTTATGATCCCGCTCCCGTCGAAGCCAAATGGTATCGCCGCTGGGAAGAAGCCGGGCTATTTCACGCCCTGCCCGACCCCTCGCGGCCGCCCTTCTGCATCACCATCCCGCCGCCCAATGTAACCGGTGAACTGCATATCGGCCACGCCCTCTGCTATGAAATCCAGGACCTGCTCGGCCGATTGGAAAGAATGGCAGGGAAGTCCGTTCTATTATTGCCCGGAACGGATCATGCCGGCATCGCCACGCAAAACGTGATCGAGAAGACGCTCGCCAAAGAAGGCCTCACCCGCCATGACCTGGGCAGGACGAAATTCCTGGAGAAGGCCTGGGAGTGGAAGACACTCTATGGCAACACCATCGAGAAGCAATTCCGCGCGCTGGGCTTCGGCTTCGACTGGCAGCGCAATCGCTTTACCATGGATCCCGCTTATGCCGAGGCCGTGCTGGAGGCATTTACCCGCTTCTATAAAGATGGACTGATCTATCGCGGCTACCGCGTCATAAACTGGTGCGTCCGCTGCAAGACCGCCATCTCCGACATCGAAGTTGATGACCGCGAGACCGAAGGCAAACTCTATCATATCGCCTACCCTCTCGCCGATAGCCACGGCGAGATCGTTGTCGCTACCACCCGCCCGGAGACGATGCTGGGCGATTCCGCCATCGCCGTTCATCCCACGGACGCGCGCTATAAAGATCTTGTCGGCAAGAAGGTGCTGCTGCCGCTTACGCAGCGCGCCATTCCCATAATCGCGGACGAGCACGCCCGGCCGGAATTCGGCTCCGGCGCGGTGAAGATTACGCCCGCGCACGATTTCGATGATTTCGAAGTCGGCCGCCGCCACGATCTGCCCAGCCCTGTTGTCATTGATGAAGACGGCGTTATGTCGCTCATTAAGGAGGACTTGGGCGAGGCGCGCCGTTATCATAATCTCGACCGCTTCGAGGCAAGAGCGCGCATCATCGCCGACCTGCAGGCCGGCGGATTCCTGCGAAAAGAGGAGCAATATATCTTCCGCCTTTCTCACTGCGACCGCTGCGGCACAATCCTGGAGCCGCGCTTCTCTTTGCAGTGGTTTATGCGCATGCGCAAAGAAAACGGCGAACTTGAGGATATTGTGCAGAAGGCGCTCGGTGTCGTCAAAGACGGCAAGGTGCGCTTCGTGCCGGAGCGCTGGACAAAAGTCTATCTTGACTGGATGGAAAATATCCGCGACTGGTGCATCTCAAGACAATTGTGGTGGGGGCATCGTATCCCCGCTTGGTATTGCCAAAAATGTCATCATATCAACGTCGCGAAGGCCGCGCCGGCCGCCTGCGAGTCGTGCAAATCCACCGATCTAAAACAGGAAGAGGACGTTCTCGATACCTGGTTCTCCTCCGCATTGTGGCCCTTTGCCACACTCGGCTGGCCCGAAAAGACCGCCGACCTTAATTTTTTCTATCCCACCCAGATGATGGTTACCTCCAGCCAGATTATTTTTCTCTGGGTGGCCCGCATGATTATGACGGGCCTCCATTTCATGGGCGACATTCCCTTCCCCATCGTATATATCAATGCCACCGTGATGAATTGGCAGGGCCGCCGCATGAGCAAATCGCTCGGCACCGGCGTTGATCCGATGGAAATGACGATGAAGTATGGCACCGATGCCATCCGTTTTGGATTAATCGCCCAGGCCGCAGGTCAAGAAGTTCGCTTCTCTGAGGAACGCGTCGAAGCCGCCCGCAATTTCTGCAACAAAATCTGGAACGCGGCGCGCTTCGTCCTTTCCAACATCGCGGACGCCGACATCTCTCAATCCACTTATAATGAAATGGAGCTGTGGTTAAAGGAATGTGTTGGGGGCGGGCTTCGCAAAGCCCGCCAAAAAGATGGAGAATTCTCTGGGCTTGATAAAGAGGAGAATTTCGCCGAACAATGGATTCTCGGCCGGCTCGATAACCTCACCCATGAAGTGCAGCAGAACTTCGCCCGCTTCCGTTTTGACGAAGTCGCCCGCGGCCTGCAGGAATTCTTCTGGGGCGAATTCTGCGACTGGTATCTCGAACTCGCCAAACCCGGCCTCGCACCTGCCGCCGATCCCGCGCGCAAAAAACTCGTGCAGGCCACCCTGGTTTTCGTGCTGGAACGAGTCCTGCGCCTGCTCCATCCCTATCTGCCCTTCATTACCGAAGAAATCTGGCAGCAATTGCCCTATAGGGCGGGCCTTCCACGCCCCGCCGAAGAAGGGATTCCCGCCGACCAGTTCATCATGACCGCCCCCTACCCCACTCCGCTGGGAATCAGCTTCCCGGAAGCGGAAACTAGGATGGGCCGCCTGATGGCCCTGGTTACCGCCGTCCGCCGCCTGCGGGCGGAGCGCAAAGTCCCTGCCAAAGAATGGGTAAACGTGCAAATCGTCAGTTCGGACGAGGGCATTAAAGCATTGCTCGCGCAGAGCAGCGACTTCGCCCATCTCGTCCATAGCCGCCAGCTTGAACTCGTCAGCGAACCCACCCTCCCCGGCTCGCCGGACCACATCGGCCCCGCCGACCTCGATGTCGCGCGCTCGCATACCGGTCTTGATATAACCGTGGGCGCCTCCGGCCTCTCCGACATCTACCTCTCCCAGGAAGCCAACGAACAAAGCCTGGAAGTCGAACTTGCCCGCCTCAAAAAAGACCTCGAAGCCGCGCAAATCGAACTGGAACGCACCGACGCCAACCTCGCCAACGAAAGCTTCACCTCCCGCGCCCCCGCCAACGTCATCGAAAAAACCCGCCAGCGAAGAGATAAGGCAGCCGCGGAAGTGGAGTCATTGAGGCAGGCGATAGGGAGGTTGGAGAGCAATGTTTAGCGCGAGGTTTTTGGTGCAGGTATAGGAATGCGGGAAAAGCCGGGGCGATGTAATGTCGGTAATGCAGTGGTTGACCTCATAGGCCTAAGTAACCCCACGAGTTCTCAGACGCAAATCTTTCTTGGCAGCGGCATCACCTCTGGTTGCCTTTTCAGCATAGTGACGGGTCTTACTCTAATATTTTGGAGGAAAATTTATAATTATTCCAGACTAATGCCCACTAATATCTTCAAAACAACTCATATGCCAATAGTCCGTATCCGTTGAATGCTGTTAGCTTGCGACGATCATCTCAACCATGGTGTCCTGCGCGCCCAAATAACCATCTAAATATTTCCCATATGAGCCAAAAGATCCCGAGGAAAGATATTAAAGAAATGCTTGGTAATATTAGCTCACGACGTCGTAAGGAAATGACACACAAAATTAGAGCAGCTCCCCAAAAAATCCTATGGGTATAGAGTATACAATGATTAATCGTCCAGGAGTTAGCATGTGGAACTGCTAGAATAGCTGCACCAACAAAGAAGCAAATTAAAGCAATTATAAAGAAAATGCCTTTCATACTATTCCCCTTCTCTGTAAGCAATTTTAACATTCATATTTAATTCAAAGACTACCTCTTAATAATAGAATCCCTTCCCAAAATAGCCATAAAGCAAGAAGGGCGAACAGAATTGCAATGGTAGCCTTCATTGATTGACGTAAAATTAGTCCAACAACACATAAAATGACGGCTATTCCCCACCAAAGTCGGTGAATTTCCAATATTCCAAACCAGCTGAATGCGTATATATTGCCCCGAAGTACGAGCGCAAGATTGATGAATCCTGCCGCGATAAATATCAGTGCCGCCATTAAGAACCACATTTTCATTTCTGGCTCCTATCTCAGCTTCAACCTAATCGCTCTATTGGTATAAAGAAACAGGTAATATGAGGACAGGGATTGTGTTGGAAAATCCAAATAAACATCGCGCGCTGATTAAAATCTCACGCTCAACAAAGCTCAATTAAGGCCTATCTTGCGGATTTTGCAACACCCCCACAACAACCGCATTTTGCGCATCGCATTTTTTTGACCGGTAGGAAATTGCTTCTTCTGCTCTATCCTAAATCCTGCGAAGAGGGCGCAGCCTTAGGAATTTCACTTGGGGCTTCCCGTGAGAATAATTTCTTCGGAGCCGACCGCGGCGGATGCGTAGGCCAGCGCGGCCTGAATATCTTCCTGGGTAAGGCGGGGAAAGTCACGCAGAATCGCCTTGATATCCATGTTCGCCGCCAGCTTCGCCAGAATCTGCTCCACCGGTATGCGCGTGCCCGCTATCACCGGCTTCCCAAGCATTATATCGGGATTGATTTCAATGCGTTTCTTCCAGTCCATCAAAGCATCCTCCCTTCCCCATCCTTATCTTACTTGCCTTGCGCCCCTCCTTCAATTCCAAAAGGCCGCTTAATGAGGAATCCACAAACAAAACCGGCGATGCCATTCGGCCTCGTCCTGCAATAGGTAACAGCTTAAAAATTGTGTAATTTATTGGCAGAGCGAAGTATAAAGAACTCAGCTAATATGAACGATTAGGCCAATGTGGAGTGTCCGCCTAAGGCGGACTGCCGCTTTCATGTCTGGAAGCTTGCTTCCAGACCAGTGCCGGAGCAAGCTCCGGCAAACCAAAGCGGGAGCAAGCTCCCGCACTCCAAAATAGCCCCCTTCGCATTTCTAATCTATCGTCATAAAGCGCGAACTGTTACTACAAGGGCCTACTGCCAAGAGATGCTGATTTATTCGCTACGATTGCCGCATGAAACTTCTCCACCCGCTCAGCAATTCCCTCCGCGTCCAATCCCAATGATTTCAGCAGCGCTTCTCGCGGCCCGTGTTCGACAAAGCTGTCGGGGATTCCGAGACGCAATATCGGAATTGAACTTATACCCGCTTCCGCGAGGCCTTCCATTACCGCGCTGCCAAAGCCGCCCGCGAGGACGTTCTCTTCAACTGTTACAACACTGCCGCACTTTTTCGCCAGCCCGACAATCGCCTCTTTATCGAGCGGTTTGATGAAGCGGGCATCGAAAACCGCGGCCTCAATGCCGTTCGCGGCGAGCAGATTAGCGGCCTCGAGGGCGCGCACCACCATGGAACCAATTGCGATAATAGCCACCGCCTTGCCCTCCCGCCCCGGCGGGCAAGCTCGCAGCAGCCTCCCCTTCCCCACTTCCAGCAGTTCCGGTGCGCCCGTAGGTGGATTAGTCCCCTCTTCGCGCGGGAAACGCAAGGCCGCGGGGGTGCCCAATTTTGTGGCGGTGAAGAGCATGGAGGAAAGTTCCGACAAATCGGACGGCGCCATCAGGGTCAGGTTGGGAATATGCCGCAAATAAGACAGGTCGAATGCGCCGTGATGCGTGGGCCCGTCCTCCCCCACTAATCCGGCGCGGTCGAGCGCGAAAACCACCGACAGATTTTGCAGGCACACATCATGCAGAATCTGGTCATAGGCGCGTTGCATGAAGGTCGAATAAATCGCCACCACCGGAACCAGACCCTGGCTTGCCAGTCCCGCGGCAAAAGTTACCGCGGTCTGCTCCGCCATGCCAACATCGAAATAACGTTTCGGCGTAGTGAATTGCTGGGAGAATTTTTCCAAACCCGTGCCGGTGCACATCGCCGCGGTGATGGCGCAAATGCGCGCATCCTCTTCCGCCAGTTTGATGATGGCGTTGCCGAAAACTTTGGTGTAGGAACATTCCGAAGACGCGGACAGCAGTTCGCCGGTCTCGCTGTCAATCGCGCCGATGCCATGATAGAGCGCGGAATTATTTTCCGCCGGCGCGTAGCCCTTGCCTTTTTGCGTAACCACATGAAACATCAGCGGGCCGGAGAGTTCCTTGGCATTTTCAAGAATGTCTATGAGCGCTGTCAGGTCGTGGCCAAAAATGGGGCCATGATATTCAAATCCCAGTTCCTCAAAAAACATCCCCGGCAAAATAAGATGCAGCATCCCGCCTTTGAACCGGCGCAAGCCTTCCAGCATGCTGGCGCCGCGCGGAAGCTTCCCCACCAGGCGGTCGAAATTATCCCGCGCCCGGACAAAATGCGGATCCAGCCGGATGCGGCCGAGATAATTCGCCAGCGCGCCCACACTGGGAGAAATGGACATCTCGTTATCATTGAGGATAACGATGAGGTTGGATTTAAGATGGCCCGCATAATTCAAAGCTTCAAAAGCCATGCCGCCGGTAAGCGAGCCGTCGCCGATGACCGCTATGATGTGCTCTTTGCCGCCCGCTAGATCCCGCGCGTTTGCCATGCCCAGCGCGGCCGCAATGGCCGTGGAGCCGTGGCCCGTATTAAAAGTATCGTGCGGGCTCTCCTGGCGGCGCGGGAAACCGGCAATACCGCCCATTTGGCGCAGACTGTCGAATTCCTCATTGCGCCCGGTCAAAAGCTTGTGCGCATAACACTGGTGGCCCACATCCCAGATAATCTTGTCTGTGGGCGAATCGAACACCCGATGCAGCGCAATGGCAAGTTCCACCACTCCCAGCGACGCGGCCAAATGTCCGCCGGTATGCGAGACCACGGAAATCATGCGGCGACGGATCTCCTCAGCCAGCGCGTAAAGCTCGTCTTCGCTGAGCGCTTTCACATCTTGCGGAGATTTTATGCGACCTAAAAGTTCGTCCATTTCTAACTGCTCAACCACTTAACCGCAAAGAGCAAAGGACGCAAAGCTAACGCAAAGAGAGAATTTGTTGGGCAGGAGTTTACTCCTGCCACCTGAATTCCTTTGCGCTGGACTTTGTATCCTGGCGCCTTTGCGGTTGAATTTGTTTTTACCTTTTACCCTTTACCTTTTACCTTTTTTAGCGCGTGCGCTCAACCATCATTTGCGCAAGGCCGCCGAGAAGCTGTTTCGGCGCTCCTTCTTCAATCGTTTCCAGACCTTCCTGGGCCTGGCACAGATGCAGTTTTGCCATGCTCCTGCAATATTCGATTCCCCCTAAATCTTCGATAATCCCGCGCGCTTCCGCTATCTCCTTCTCGGTAGTATTGACATGTCCCACTATTTCTCCCATTCGCCCGCGCTGTTGCTCGTCGGCTTTCTCCCAGGCATAAAGCAAAGGGAGGGTTCGCTTTCCTTCGCGAATATCCGATCCCACAGGTTTGCCAAGTTCGGCTTCGTTGCCTATCAGACCCAGCAAATCATCCTGCAATTGAAATGCCACTCCGAGGTGATAGCCGAAATTACCGAGAGCACTGATTTGCACATCCTCGGGGCAATACCGGCCTCTTGCCAGCATGGCGCCGGCGCGCGCGGAAAAGGCAAACAGCGCCGCGGTCTTGCCGCTGATGAGCTGCAAAATCTCCTCTTCGGTAACTTCGGCCAGCGGGCGCTGGGAAAGCTGTATGTCCAACACTTCGCCGCCTATCAGCCGCGGCAGCACTTCGCCTTCCATCTCGCGGATCAGCTCCAGGGCCAGGTGTTCGCCCTCTTTGCCTTCACCACTTTGCTGCGCCGCCTCCACCAGCAGGCAGACCGCCCAGCCATGCAGCACATCCCCCGCCAGTATGGCAATGCTCTGCCCGTAATGCGCCGCAAACTCGCCCAAGCCCAGTTGTGACTCGCCCTTTTGCCGGAATTCCTCATGCACCGTAGGCCGGCCACGCCGCGTCTTATCGCGGTCAATGATGTCGTCGTGCACCAGCGTCCAGGTATGAAAGACCTCAACTGCAAGCGCCGCGGGCAGGGCCTGCTCATCGCTTCCGCCTAGCGCTCGGCAGCACCAAAGCGCAAGACAGGGCCGGAGATATTTCCCGCCCGCTTCCAGATAGGACAGCACGGCCTCTTGCAAATGCGCGGGGTGCAAAGGGGTCTTGGCGGTGAAGGTCTCAAGATAGGCTCGCACCTTTTGCCCAACTGCGCCTATCTCCTGTGCCAGGTCAATACCAATAGCTCTCTCTTCCGCTTGCGGGGCTATTCCGGCACCTCCAAATCCTCCAGTGAAATCCCGCCGCCGGCCGACTCGACCAGCTTCTCAATCTTCATTTGCGCCTGAGAAAGTTTTTCCTGGCACAAACGAGAGAGTTTTGTTCCTTCTTCAAACATCGCAATCGCCTCGTCCAGCCCCTCTTCACCCGACTCCAGCCGCGAGACAATCTCCTCCAGCCGCGCCAGCGCCTGCTCGAAGGTCAAATCAATCTTCTTTTCAGCCTTTTCTTTCGCCATGGCTACCTCTAACATGGAAAGGGTAAAATCCCTTCCATGTCCCAGTAACAATAGAATCCCAGCATAACTGCGTCAGCCAAATCCCAGCATAATGACTATATCAAGAGGCTGCTAAGAAGATATTAGCAGAATGACGAGGCTTTGGAAACAGCCGAATAGGTGCGCTTGGGTTTTGCTGAATCTTCGTCCAATTTACATTCGCACTGCAAAATAGACAAATTATCTTTTCTGCTTCTCTCTTCTGTGTCAGCAATCCGACAATCTGCGCATTACTTGCACAAATTCACTATCAATACATTGGTATGCTTCAAGCAGAGATGCTTACAACATCTCATAAGGAGGCAACAAGATGAGCCGCGAAGAGATTTACCGCCAAATGAGGGACATGCTCGGCGTAGTTCCGAGCTTCTTTAAGAGCCTCCCGGACTCCAGTCTGGAACTGGAGTGGGAGTTGTTTCAACAGGTGCAATTCAAGGAGGGGCCGATACCGAATAAGTATCGGGAGTTGATTGGCATCGCCATTGCCGCCGCGCGGGGCTGTCCCTATTGCGCATTCTTCCACACCGAGGTCGCCAAGCTGAATGGCGCCACGCAGGAAGAGATCGAGGACGCCGTGCACTTCGCCAAATCGTCTGTGGGCTGGAGCACCTACCTGAACGGTCTGCAGATTCCACTGGAGGAATTCAAAGCGGAAGTGCTGAAAGCGTGCGAGCATGTGCGACAGCAACAACTAGTCGGGGCCGGAAAATAATAGCCCTGTAGCTGCAAGTTATCCTCCCGCAGATTTATAAATCTGCGGGAGGATGCACATACAACCTTCATTCAGCAGTCAGAAACTTTACTACTAGCCACCGGCTTGCTGTGACTTTACAATCTCTGCGGCTTCGGCATAACTAATCCACGTCCCCTGTTCCACAAATACCTGCCAGCGCAGATAACCGGGGAGAGACATATAATCCGCCGCGGGACTGAAAGCCTCCAGTCCGGCCACCTGCGGATAGGTCTGAGCATAGGCCTGGCTGCCGCCCAGCGCAAGTATGCTTACTGCTACTAAAGCCAACACAATCCACAATGAGAGTCTCATTCTTCTCCTCCTCTAATTGGAATTCTAGCAACAATGTATCAAGATTCCCCATGCTTTTCAATTCACCTATCGCCAAAATAGCCTTTTGTTTACTTTAGACTACATGGCCAGTCCGAATCATTTTGATTCGGACTGGAGCAGGTGAGTATTGGAGCAGTTGAACAGTTGAGCAGGCAAGCGCGAAAAGACGGGGTACCCAGTGTAATTTAGAGTTTGCCTGTGGCTGTAATAATCGTGGCAAAATAACCCGCGCCAAAGCCGTTGTCTATATTCACCACCACGACGCCGGCGGCGCAGGAGTTGAGCATGGAGAGCAGCGCGGCGAGGCCCTGGAAGGAAGCGCCATAGCCCACACTGGTGGGAACCGCGATAACGGGCGCTTTTACCATCCCGCCGACCACACTGGCGAGCGCGCCTTCCATGCCCGCAACCACTACAATCGCGCCGGCCTTGAAGAGACATTCTTTGTGTTCCAGAAGGCGATGCAGACCGGCGACGCCAACATCATAGAGGCGCTCGACTTTGCGTCCCAGGGTTTCCGCAGTGATGGCGGCTTCCTCGGCGACCGGCATATCCGCAGTGCCGGCGGAGACCACCACGACCGATTTTGCTTTAGCCTGCCGCTTGGGCTTCCCCACCACCACAATGCGCGCCATTTCGTGATATTGGGCCTTCGGGAAACGGTCTGCGATGGCCTGATAGACTTTTTGTGAAGCGCGCGTGGCGAGGACGGCGACATTGTGAGCCGCCAGCCTTGCAACTATTTCCGCGGCCTGCTCGGGAAGCTTGCCTTCACAATACACCACTTCGGGAAAGCCGGTGCGCAGGGCGCGATGATGGTCTATCTTGGCAAATCCCAAATCCTCAAACGGCAAGGAACGCAGACGCTCCAGTGCCTCTTCGATGGGGAGAGAACCGTTTTTTACCTGTTTGAGGAGATGTTCTAATTGCTGTTTTTGCATTTTCACTCAGCATTCAGGAATATCCGCTCAACGTTCAACGTTCAACGCTGAACGTCATGCCAGCACCGGCTGGCGTAGGCCCAGCAATTCCTCTACTTCTTCAACATTCTGTTCAATCACCACGGGTTGAGCCGCCTGCGCGATAGCGCGGTCCGGGTCTTTAAGTCCGTGGCCGGTAAGGATACAGGCGATGGTGGCGTCCTTGGGAGCATCTTTGAAATATCCCCGATCAACAAGTTTGATAACACCTGCGATGGAAGCGGCCGAGGCCGGCTCGACAAACACGCCCTCGATGGAGGCGAGCAGATTATAGGCTTCCAGAATCTCCTTGTCGCTCACCATATCAATCAGCCCGCCGGACTCATCCCGGGCGGCGACGGCCTGCCGCCAGGAGGCCGGATTGCCGATACGAATGGCCGTGGCGATGGTCTCCGGCGCGGCAATTGGTTCGCCCCGCACAATAGGCGCGGCGCCTTCCGCCTGGAAACCCAGCATCTTGGGGCGATTAGCAACAATGCCTTCTTCCTGGTATTCGCAATAGCCCTTCCAATAAGCGGTGATATTGCCGGCATTGCCCACCGGCATGGCTTGATAGGTCGGCGCCTTGCCCAGCGCATCGCAGATTTCAAAGGCGCCGCTCTTTTGTCCCTCAATGCGGTAGGGATTGAGCGAATTGACGAGGGTTATCGGCTGGCGGTCGGAAAGCTCACTCGCCATGCGCAAAGTGTCATCGAAATTGCCTTTGACGGCCACCACTTTGGCGCCGTGCATCATGCTTTGCACGAGCTTGCCCAGCGCGATATTGCCGTGCGGCAGCAGCACAATACAGGTGATGCCGGCGCGGGCGGAATAGGCCGCGGCCGAGGCCGCAGTATTGCCGGTGGAGGCACAAATTACCGCGCGGGAGCCTTCTTCCAGGGCTTTGGAGATGGCCATCGTCATGCCCCGGTCCTTGAAAGAACCGGTAGGATTCATCCCCTCATATTTCAAATACAGGGAAATATTCAGCCCAATTTTTTTGGCCAGCGCCGGCGCGGGCAGCAGCGGCGTATTGCCCTCATTCAAAGTGATGATGGGAGTGTCTTCGGTTACCGGCAGGAATCTCCTGTATTGTTGAATGACTCCGGCCCAAGGCATAGCCATGCTCTAATCCTCCACCCTCATCCAGGAATTAATCTTTCGCACTTCCCGCAGCCGGCGCATGCGCGCCAGAGCGGCGCGGATTTTCTTCTCCATCACCCGATGGGTAATCCAGACGATTTCCGCTTCTTCGCCGGAGGCCTGGCTCTGTATTACCGAAGCCAAAGACACTCCTTCTGCGCCGAAAACCGTCGCGATTTTGCCCAATACGCCGGGCCGGTCAAGCACTCCAATGCGAATATAATATTTGGTCTCGACCTCTTCAATCTTCTTGATTCTCTTGTCCGAGAAACAGGTGCATGGCAAGCGCCCGGTGGCGTGGTGTTGAATATTGCGCGCCACTTCGATGATATCGCCCACCACCGCGCTGCCCGTCGGCAGGGGGCCCGCGCCCTGGCCGTAAAACATCACTTCTCCCACGGAGGAGCCCTGCACCCAGACGGCATTGAAGACGCCGTTTACCGAGGTGAGGGGATGCTCCTTGGTTAGAAACACCGGCTGGACGCGCAACTCCAGGCCATCGGAACTATTTACACCGATGGCGAGCAATTTTATGACATATCCCAGTTGGCGGGCATAAGTAATATCGGCGGCGCCGACTCCGCTTATCCCCTCACGATAGATTTCCGCGACCTTAACGCGACTCTCGAAAGCGATCGCGGCAAGAATGGCGAGTTTGTAGGCGGCGTCAAAGCCCTCGATATCACTGGTGGGGTCAGGCTCGGCGCAACCCTTCGCCTGCGCGTCTGCGAGCGCGTCTTTGAAGTTACTGCCTTCCTGGGTCATGCGCGTGAGGATATAGTTGGTGGTGCCGTTCACAATGCCCATCATCCGGCTGATATGGTTGCCGGTGAGGCTTTCTTTAAGGGAGCGAATAATGGGAATGCCGCCGCAAACCGCGCCCTCGAAGCAGATATCCAGCTTGCGCTTATCGGCCTCTTGCAGCAGCTTGTGGCCGCGTTTGGCGATAAGTTCTTTATTCGAGGTAACAACATTTTTGCCATTGCGCAAGGCGCGCAGTATCAACTCTTCGGCGGGCCTCAGCCCGCCGATGCACTCCACGACTATCTGGATCTCGGGATCGTCCACCACCGCCAGCGGATTCCGGGTCTTCTGCTTGACTGAAAGCGCAACCGCCGGCGGCCGGGGCCGTTTCCAGTCCAAATCGGCCACCAGCTTGACCTTCAAGGGCCGGCCGATTTTGAGGGCAATGGAACGTTTATTCTCTTCCAGGGTGCGAAATGTCCCAACTCCCACATTTCCAAAACCCAGTATGCCGATGTTGATAGGTTTGTCCGCCATGTCAATCCTCCGGTCTGGCCGCATGCGGGTCCAAGCGCAGCAACACCTGGTCAACTTCGACAATCTCGCCATTTGAGGCGCAAAAGTCAACCACGCGCCCGGAACGTTCCGCGCTGATCTCGTTAAAGACCTTCATGGCTTCAATCAAACATACTACTTGGCCTGCTTGCACATAATCTCCCGACTTTACAAAAAAGGGCGCGCCGGTCGAAGGCGACCGGTAGACTACACCCACTAACGGAGAACGCAATTCGTAGAGATGATCAAAATTCGTCTTGGCTCGCGGCGGGGTGTGAGAGGATGACGCGCGGGAGTGATTTTGGCCGGAGGGATAAACTGTTTGCGTGGCCGGCGCCTCCGCCAAAACCGGCGCGCCGCGCAACTCTATCTTCAAATCGGGGCCTTTGATGCAAAGCTCCACCAACTGGTGGGTTTGCACCAAATCGAGCAGCGCCTTCAAATAAAGTTCGAGTTCTTCATCCATAGTTGAAAAGGGAAAAATGTTGCAGCAGATTTAGCAGCCTCAATTGAAGCCTTCGCAAAAGTCACGGGGCAACCAGCCGAAGCTTTAGCGAAGGCTGGTGGCGGCGAGTGGACTCGAACCACTGACAACGTGGGTATGAACCACGCGCTCTGACCAACTGAGCTACGCCGCCTTCAGCAACTTACTGAAATTCTATAAAAACCTCCCGCGCGTCCGGAATGCGCGGGAGGATTTTGCCTGCTAAGATACCAAAGCAGCTTGCTTTTTGAGTCGTCTGCGCCGCGCTTTTTTCTCCCGCGTGCGCCGCACCTCTTCCAATCTGTATTTGCGGTCATCCAACTCGCGTTCAATACCTTCTTCAATTTCCCGCTCAAAGGCGCGGAAATGCTCGTTATCTGCGAATTGTCGCAGCTTATCTATTTCTTGATTCGTGGCGCGTGCCAATACAGCCTCCTTGTTGGTTTGCTGGTCGAATTATAGCGGCTCCAGAGCCGCGGTGTCAACCTTCAGACACTCCTTCCAGACACTCAAGCAGATGTGCGCATTTGCTATTTTGGATTCACTGCCGGCGGCTTCTCAGCTTCACGTATCGGAGGTTCACCGGTAAAGGTGATGAGCCGCTCAATTTTGGCGCCGGCCAAAGCCTTCGTCATCCATTCGCTCCAAATGCCACCGGCCCCAAATATGCGCTGGGTGAAAAAGTCTCGACGAATATCATCTTTCACCTCATCGAAGGTCTTCACCCGCCCTGGGATTCTCTCATCAACACGAATCACCAGGTAGCTTATGGCCGGGCTTTTAGGATCCTTGGAATCCTTCAACACCTTTACCGGCCCGCTGTACGACTTCAGAGGAGCCTGCTCGACGGCCGCTCGCATTGGATCGAGCAATTGATCAACGGGAAAAGTCATGGGATTGTCGGATCCCCCTATCAGGCCCACATCTTCAGGATAAGCCTTTATCACCTCCTGAAAACTTTTTCCTGCCCTAAGCATTTCGAGCGCCTTTTTTGCCAGATCCTCTGTGCGTGTTTGCAGCACCCATACCTTCGCCGTGGCCTTAATTTCGAACAAGGCCACCTTATTTTCATCATAAAATTTGGCGACTTCCACCTCCATCACCTTGGCTTCAGCGGCAAACATCTTTTCCGCCAGCAACGTTATCCTGGCCTGGTCTCGATAACGATGCTCCGTTATTTCATTTGACATCAGCCACGAACGAAAGCTTTCCTGATTCTCAAGGCTCGGCTTGGATCTGGCCCTCATTTCCTTCACTCTTTGAGTAACCTCTTGTTCTGTTACCGATACCCCGCGCTTTGCAGCTTCTGCATTCAGCAAGGTCTCCGCAATCAGGTTCTCCAGCATATATACACCGTGATAGGCCGACAGCCGATTCTCATAAAGCGCGCGGCTGATGGGCTGGCCGTTTACCCTGGCTACCGGATCCGGGATACCTGTCGCGGCGGGCTGCGTCTGCCCAAAACACGGCATCGCCGCCATTAGCGCCAGCACCAGCACCAGCATGCTGAACTTAAAATACGTGGACTTTGACATCTGTTTTCTCCTCTTGCCTGCGTGCATTTTGCTGTTTTGCTTCATTATACTTCCTTTCATTTTTCCCTCCCGCCCGCTCCCGCAGGCCTCTGACTATAGCAAATTTTGGCCGATTATTGCCAGATGTATCTCCCCTTGTTAATAGCCCACAGCTAGCCCGAATAATTCACCTGGAAGATAGGGTTGCTGTTGAGGGCGGGCTTTGTCCCTCGGTTTTACTCGGGATGCCGAGGAATTCGAGGCATAAAGCCCGCCGGCGGGGTTCACGCACCCCGCCCCCAAAAACACTCTGTCGCTAATCTGATCTCATCGTGAATTATTCGGGCTAATGCGCAGCACGTCATTCCGAGCGCATAAATCGGGAGAAATAGCTTTTACTGATTATCATTATGTGCCACGCTCAACGTTCAACGCATAACGTTTAACGCTGCAGCCTTCCCGCCGCCAGCAGCAAGCCCGCAATCGTCTTGGCGTCCTCAATTTCTCCGCGGTTTATCAATTCCAGCGCCTCCGATAGCGGCAGTTCCACCACCTCCAAACGCTCATCATGGTCCGCCGGGGCGAATTTCGGTTCAAGTTCCTGCCCCAGAAAGATGTGTATCAGTTCGCTGCTATAACCCGGCGCGAGATATACCGCGCAAAGCTTTTCAAGCTTGCGCGGATATTGACCAATCTCCTCGGCCAGTTCGCGTCCGGCGCACTCCTCCGGAGACTCGTCTGCGCGCAAGACTCCCGCGGGAATCTCCAGCAGCGCCTTGCCGGTCGGCAGACGAAACTGCCGGACCAGCATAACCTTGCCGGCGCGATTTATGGGGACCACCGCTATCGCCCCGGGATGATAAACCACCTCTCTCGTGGAACGCGTTCCGTCAGGCAAGACCACTTCCTCAACCTTGACCTGCAATAAACGTCCCCGGAAAACCTCCGTGGATTTAACTATCTTCTCCCGCAAATCACTCATTGAACACCCTAAGTTATCAGTTATCAGCGGCTAATATAGAGTATGCAAAAACGTGGCATGGGCATCTTGCCCATGCTGGAATATTTCTATCACGGGCGAGACGCCCGTGCCACAACAACCGCAGGTTATAATATGGTCATTTCTCAATTGCTCCGGACTCAAGTCCATCTGGTAATTCCCTTCATCCGTTCATTTCCACGACTCACAGACCCTGAGACTCTATGACCCTGAGACTTGTTTTCCTGCGGCAAGTCCCGCCGCCGCCGCCGCCAAAAAGAATTCCCTATCCTCATCAATCCCGCGGCCCATACTTACGACCTTAACGCCCAGGCGCTGCAGTTCCTTCAGACCGGCTTCACCCTCCTCAATAACCACCTCATGCCGCTGGCAGATTCCGCTATCAGCCAGTTGTTGTTGAAGCAGGTCAAGCTTTTCTTTCTCAATTTTGGGCAGCACCACCAGGGACTTATGCAGAGCGACCTTGCCTAATGCTACTAGGCATTGCTCGCTTATGCCCCTATGCCGCGGCCGGGCATCGGCAAAAGACAACCTTACCGCCGCCACCGGCGTTCCACCCAAAATGCCAACCGCATTAATCGCCTCCCCCTGATAAATCGAACCGAATCCAAAGAGCGTCTCCGTGCCCACATTGCCGGGGCCCTGCGCAATGATAGCTACATCCGCGCCCGCGGCCTTCTTGGCTGCCAGCAAAGCGGAATAGATATTCACCGCTTCGAGGTCGCCGCCGAAAGCCTGGCCGGCAGTAATAGTAGCATCTATGAGTCGCTTCTCTTTCAGCTCCGCAACAAGTCGGCTGAAGCCGAGCGCCAGACAGGCGGTGTCATTCATAATATAGACGATTTTCGCTTTACCTTTTGTCTCGGCTTTAATCGCCGCGGCAATGGGCGCAATCTGGCTATGCAGACCGGCCACCACCACCGGCATGCCCTCGATGCTTTGCGCCTCCGCCAATACCTCATGATGCGGGCTTTGCGGCTCCTCCGCAGCCAGACAGCGAATTTGCATAGGAGTATAGCGGAGTTTCATGATGTGGCCGCCGGCCGCGTCAATTTCAGTTTTTCGCGAGCCCTTCCTAAGTCGCCGAATCACAAAATGATACCCGCCCGTGCCCAGGCCCAGCCGCACCGCAGTCGTGTTGAGCAGCACCGAATCGCCCACATCAATAGGTTCCGGACCCAACTGAGGATAGAAAATAGCCTTCTCCGGCGCCGCGGGATTGGACAGTTCCACCAAAAGTTCAACCGCATCCCTGCGCTTGGCCAAGATTTTCACAACTCGCCCATATTCAATAGATAGCCCCGCGCCCCTCTTCTTGCTGTCCTCGCTCACCCTTGCCTCCTTAACGCCTCAAACCACCGAATCCTGACCTAAAACCATCCGGTTTGCGGCCTTTTTTACTTTTTACTTTTACCTTTTTACTTGCTTCGCCTCATAGGCTGAGTCAGATGAAAATCTGACTCAGTTGTTAAGGTCTTTACTAATGAAGCGAAGCTCAATGAGGTTATCACAGGCGCGGTTTGGTGACAAGGAGAGGAGCCGCTACGTAATACTACACAGATAGTGAGTAGAAAGTCATTCTGAGCAAATCCGCCGCATAATTGTGGCGGATGCCGCGAAGAATCTCACCTGTAAATATGATGAGATTTGGCTAGGCTCTTTAAAACCGCCACCCCGGCCCAATGGGCTTAGGGGCTTCGCTGTGTGATTCAGACCGTGCTGAATTACTTACTCGGAATGACTGCATTCTAATCAATTGTGAACTCTTACGCCGCTACTGTTATGTGCCTACCTGCCCCATCCGCATTGAAATTCCGCGCCTAACATGGTAGATTGTTATCGGCAATACAACGGCAATTATTCTGGCTCTTATCGGCAATTCTGGTGGCATATGGCAATGTGGAAACCGAAATATACGATCACTACCTCGATAGCAGGCGATTTGACGCGCATCGAGGCGGCTCGCGTAGTCGTGGAAACGGCCGGCCTGCCGCCTGCGGTACTTGCCGAACTCTCCAGACAGGCGCGGATTCGCGCCACTCACTACTCCACCCGCATTGAGGGAAACCGGCTGACGCTCGAAGAAGCTGAGCAAGTCATCGCCGGCCGGCGCAGGGAATTCCACGGGCGCGAACGTGATGTCGCTGAGGTGCGTAACTACTGGGATGCGCTCACGCGCGTCGAAGAGTGGGCCTCCAAGCAGCGGCCGGTCAGCGAGGACCTGATCAAACGCATTGCGGGAATCGTCATAAAGGGCAAGCGCAGCGGCCCCGCGGCCTATCGGGACGGCCAGAATGTTATCCGTGATTCCGCCAGCGGCCGCATCGTGTATATGCCGCCCGAAGCCTCCGATGTTCCCGACCTCATGGGAAATTTGGTCGGCTGGATTCGCCAAACTACGCACGATGCTACTCTGCGAAGCACGAGTCAGTTGCCGGTTGCGCTCGTGGCCGCGCTGGCCCATTACCAGTTCGTTACTATACATCCCTATTACGACGGCAACGGCCGAACCGCGCGCCTGCTTGCCACATTCCTCCTCCACAGAGGCGGCTACGGCCTCGGCGGGATATTTTCGCTGGAGGAATATCATTCGCGGGATATTGAGGCCTACTACAACGCCCTGGATGTCGGCGGGCATCACAACTATTATATGGGCCGGGCGGACGCAGACCTTACCGGCTGGATCGAATACTTCGTGAGGACCCTCTCAACTGTCTTTGAGGCGGCGAAGCAAGAGGCGCTAAAGCACGCCGGCGCGCCTGTCGCCACCGAACCGGAGGAACTGCGCCGGCTCGATTACCGCGCCAAAACCGTGCTCGCATTGTTCTCTCGCCAGGAACAAATTACCTCCGCCGACGTCGCCGTCGCCCTCGGCCTGTCGGAACGCATGGCGCGCGTATTATTGACCGAATGGGTCCGCCACGGTTGGATCGTCATCTCCAACCCCTCCCGCCGCGCCCGCAAATACGCCCTCCGCGAGGATATCCGAAGCTATGTTGATGCACAAAATCGGTGAAGCTCCCAGCGTTCAATCTTGAGGCATCCTCACCCTCCATCCATCCCCTCCCGCCGCTTCTCAAACCACTCATAAAATTCCTGGTTGGAGGCGCGTTCGAAGGCCAGCAGCATGGGCGAGTAGGGCCGGCCTTGCAGGTAGGCCAGATGGCTTTCCAGTGCGGTCTGGTCAACATTGCGGTCAACGGAAATCATCCAGCGCATGGAGGAATCCGGCACGGTTCTTTGGGCGTCTTCCGGGATTGAGCAGAGGTAGGTTATCTTCTCCAAGTCGGCTTCGGTTGCGCCCAGGTTGGGCATATTTTCCTTGATCCAGAGCGCCAAATCATCGTCCTGGTCGGCGTAATCCGGCAATGGCACATACTTCTCGAAGGTGTCAATCGCATCCGCCAGGAATGCGCCCAGCGCCGCGCTCGGGCCGAACATCTTGCCCACGGCAAGAATCGCCGCGTCATCGGAAGTGCCGCCGCCCCGTCGGTGGCGAATATAAAGATAGCGCAGCCGGCGCGGATCATTTTCCTGATATTCGACAATCATCCCTTTAGCTTTGAATTCCTCAATCTTGCCCGCCCATTCGCCATGGGCCAATTGCTCGGCATCCAGCCCCATCTGCTCCATGACGGCCACATCCACCAGCGCGGTCTCGCCGCCGCCGATGCGTATGTTATATTTTTTCTCCACCCCTATGCGCACCTGCGAATTATCCCGCAGCCCGCCAAGATAAATCCCCTTCAAAACCTCCAGGGGCGCAACTTCTATCTGCCGAAAAAGCCCGATATCGAAGAGACATTCGCCTTTGGGAGTCACGAGCAGGTTGGCGGATTCGCCGCGGGCGGCGCGCTGCGCCCATTCCACCACCTCGTCAATGATCGCCTGGCGCTGGCCCGCGATTACCACCGGATTCCGCCCCAGTGCCATCACCGTATCCTGAATGGTAGTATTCACAAATTTGCGGCCGGCAAAAGCGCCGTGCCCCTCGTGTGCATGCCCCTCAATGGACTGCATGAGAATGAGTTCCTGCACCAGCAGGCTGGTGCGCAATGTAACCATGCCGGAAAGCCGCTGATAATCTTCCCGAATAATATCCGCCGGCGGCACCCCGGCCGGACCCACGCGGACATGCTGCCGCGCATTAAAATGCCGTTTCCCTTTTTCTCTTCGATGTGGTTTCATGTGTTATTCCTCGTTTACAAATGGTATTATGTATTGGACTTGTAGTCTATAGTCTGTCGTCTATGGTCTATGGTCTTTTGGTTTTGACCCGCCATAGGCGGGTAAACTTTTGCATTTTTACTTTTTGCTTTTAATTTTTGACTTATTTTGATTGGAGGGAATTGCTCATGGGAAAATGGCTTAGCGTTGTAATCGGCTTAGTGCTGGTGATACTGGGATTGGTGGGGATAATAAAGCTGTGGAGCTTTATCTGGTCGGTGATTGTGGCCTGCATTGTGCTGGCGGTCTTCTTCATCGGACTGGGAGCGCTGATCTTCGGCCTTAGCGAACTCCGCGCACCGGCGGCAAACCCGCCCGCAGAAAAAAACGTTGAGCGGTGAACGTTCAACGTTAAGCGACAAAAGTCGGCGTTTGGTGTTTGCAGTTACGTCCAACAGCTACGTCTGCCGAAGGCAGATCGCCACGGCGGCTGATTCGCGACCTAGCCACTCTCAACTCTTAACTCTGAACTCTCAACTTTTCTGTCATTTCGCCGCCAGTGCGCTCTTCACCACCTGGCTGAAGGCTTCGCTGTCATTGAGCGCCATCTCGGCAAGCATCTTGCGATTTAGCTCGATGCCGCTTTTGGTGAGGGCTTCAATCAATCGGCTGTAGGTTACGCCTTCGGCGCGCGCCGCGGCATTGATGCGGGCAATCCAAAGCCGGCGAAATTCCCGCTTGCGGTTTCTGCGGTCCCGATAGGAATAGCGCAACGCCCGCATGACCGTGTCTTTCGCCGAACAGTAAAGCTTGCGCCGTCCGCCCCAATAGCCTTTCGCCGCCGTCAACATGCGGCGATGTCTTGCATGTGCAGTAACTCCCCTCTTAATCCTGGGCATGGAAAACTCCTCTGTAAATCAGTTCTCGGTTGTCAGTGATCAGTGGTCAGATAAAAATTCCCCACAAGACAACCAAACCTTATATTTTGTCGCTAGACTCAGAGACTCACAGACTCAGAGACCCAGAGACTTAAATTTCTTCCTCTTATTTTCCGAGATACGGTAATGCGCGCTTGACGTTCCTGGAGTCTCCCGTAGTAACAAAGCTGGGCACTGACAAGCGGCGCTTTTCGGATTCGCTCTTGCAAGCCTTATTATGACCCGTGCGGGAATGGCGAATCATCATCTTGCCGGCCCCGCTCAACGTGATCCTCTTCGATACTGACTTTCGGGTCTTCATTTTTGTCTTTGGCATATTATTTCCCTTTTCCGAACCATTCATCAATGATTCAGAATGAAGCGCCTTCGCCATATCTTCGGCGAAGGCACGCTCACCTTTCTACTTACCAAATCTCCAAGTAATCCAAGACACTTCTAAGGCAAAAGGCCGATTGAGAATTATTTCTCCCTCTTTATTTTTGCCGCGATCCTAGACTTTTGGTTTTACCTTTTTAATTTTTCCTTTTTACTTATCCGGCGGGCTCTGCGCCGGTGTCTCCGCTGGCGCTTCTGTAGTTGGCGCCGCGGCTGCCGGGGGCGGCGTCGTCGCCGGCCGGGGCGTCTTCGGCGGCTTCGGCGGCGGCGTTGGCGCGACTGCGGCTTTCGGCGCCAACAGCATGCTCATGATCCTTCCCTCTAAACGAGGCTGGCTCTCTATCACCGCCACATCCGACGCCCGCTCGCCCAGCGTGGTCAGCACTCTCCGGCCTATTTCCGGATGACTCGCCTCCCGGCTCTTGAACATCAGGCTAAGGCGAACCTTGTCACCCTGAGCAATAAAGCCCCGTATCTGCTTGAGCCGATATTCCAAATCATGCTCGAAGATATTGGGGCGAAGACGCAAGATCTTCACTTCTATCATCTTCTGCTTTTTGTGCTGATCTTTGTCTTTCTTCGCCTGGGCGAATTTATATTTGCCATAGTCCATAATTCGGCACACAGGAGGATTGGCTTCCGGAGCCACCTCAATGAGGTCGAGTTCCTTGCCCTGCGCAAGCGCAAGCGCATCTCTCGAACTCATCACTCCCACTTGTGCGCCGTTCTCATCTACAACGCGGACTTGTGGAGCGCGAATACGCTCATTCACCCGATAGAAACTTTTCTCGATGGGTACACCTCTGGCCTATTTACTGTATTCAATTATTGGCAATACCAAACAGTTAGTATACCAAGCCAACCCCGCCCTGTCAACGCTTTTTGGGCAGCAAATTAACCGCAAAGCCGCTAAGAAGCAAAGCCCACCGCAAAGGAATCTCAATTTCCTGTCTAATAATTTTTTCTTTGCGTCCCCTTTGCGCCCTTTGCACTTTGCGGTTAGGCCGTTTATTTGGGCAGTTTCATCGCTTCTCTGACGACTGCCAGCGTCTCCGAGGTAACCTCCACGGCCTTTTTCGAGCCGGCTTCCAGTATATCCCACACATCCTCCGGCCGTTTCAGGATCTCGGCGCGCTTTTCCAGCACCGGCTCCATCACCTTCACCATCGCCGCAGCCAGCTTCATCTTATGCTCCACACAGCCCAGCGCGCCGCTCTCACACCCCGTTCTCGCCCACTCCAAATCCTCCGGCCCATAGACCTTCTGGTAATCGAACACCGGGCAGATATCCGGATGCCCTGGGTCCCCCTTGCGCAATTTCTCCGGGTCGGTAAACATCCGCTTCACCTTCTGGGTGATCTCCTCCGCGCCGTCCGACATGAAAATCGTATTGCCATAAGACTTGCTCATCTTGCGGCCGTCCGTGCCGGGCAGCACCGGACATTCGTTCAGAATCGTATCCGGCTCGGGAAAGACCGCCCCATAATAGTAATTGAAGCGCCGCGCAATCTCGCGGGTCAGCTCGATATGAGGCGCCTGGTCCTTGCCCACCGGCACCGCATTGGCGCGATAAATCATAATATCCGCCGCCTGCAAAACCGGATACCCGAAAAGCCCGTAAGACGGCGACGCAATATGCAATTCTTCCTTTATCTCTTTGTAAGTAGGCACCCGCTCCAGCCACGACATCGGCGTCAGCATGGAAAGAATCACATGCAATTCCGCATGCGCCGGCACCTTTGACTGGACAACGAAAGTAACAACATTCGGGTCCAGACCCGCGGCCATATAATTCACCGCCATATCGAAGGTATCTGCGCGCAACTCCGCCGGATTCTCATACGCCGTCGTCAACGCATGCAGGTCCACAATCCCGCAATACATCTCCCAATCCTTCTGCAGCGCCACCCAGTTCCGCAGCGCCCCCTCCAAATTCCCCAGATGCAGCCGCCCCGTCGGCTTCATCCCGGAAAAGATAATCCGTTTCTTCGTCTTAGCTGATTCAGTCATTTATGTTCCTCTATCCACATGTGGGGCGGGGTTTCCATGTCCCGACGAATTGCCGGTGTTGTAGGGCGGGGTTTCCATGCCCCGCCGAATTGCCGGCCGTTGTAGGGCGGGGTCGCCGTTTATCCCGAGGGATTCGAGGGGCGCCCCGCCGAGCTATGTAATATTGCCGAATTGACCTTCCTATTCAAAAGAACATTATAGCAAATTGAGTCAATACCGGCAGGAACCTCAAAATCTTGAACCACAAAGTGCAAAGTCCCTAGGCTTCCAGCCGGGATGGCGGCATCGAAGATGCTTAGCCAAACGCAAAGTCGCCGCAAAGAAAATCATGTAGGGGCGAACCTCGTGTTCGCCCTGGGCGATCATCCCTCGACTTGGCTCGGGATAAATAAAGATCGCCCCTACAAATTCCTTACTCGTTGGGCAGTAGCTAATTTATCCCGAGCAATATTGAGGGACTCCTGCCATAAACAAGCAGTTGACGCTTGCCTGACTACAGACCATAGACGATAGACCATTGACTTCTGCCGCCAACCGGGTGTGACCGAATTTCCTAGGTCTTGAACCATGGCCAAATTTGTCTATTATCGTAGCGCCGTCCGCCACGCAGTGGTGGATCGCCGAAGGCGACCGTCTCGGCGGCAGCTTCGGTCTTTAGCTACCTGCGGCGGGCCGCCGCAGGTAAACCTAGATTTTGCGGTCACACCCCGCCAACCGGTTGATTTGTGAGCAGGGAGGAGTATAATGGATTGGATTGCGAATACCGATCAGACAGCGGATTATTTCTGTGCGTGCTCGGTCATAGGTAAATAGGCTTGGCAGTCATGCTTGTCTTAGGGATATTTGAGCTATTAAGGGCCTATAAACCATTTAAGCAAGGGAGGCAATTCTACTTTTTCTCTTTTTGCCGTAAGTTCCATTTTTGCGACTATCTTGTCAAAATCCCTTTTGCTTTTCATGGTTGCCCACATTGCCTTAAACTCTTTGTATTCCCGATCTGATATTTGGGGCGCAAGAACAGTAAGGCGTTGTTCAAATGAAGTGTTTAGCTGCAGATCGCCAAGATTCAATAGAATATCGCGTGCGAAAAGTATTATACATATCCCCACAAAAAGTGAAACGAAGGCCATTTTAAATAATACTCTTGATTTCGAACTTGCCGAAGGCTGAAATTCCTTCTTTTCGTGTCCCCTGGTTCGAATCTTCAGGTATATGGTGCCGAATAAGAGGCCCGTTAGAATACCAATAAAAGCAGAAAAGATAATTAAAGAAAACTTTACCTCAATATAATTTCTATGACCCAATGCTGCGTTTCTGTATATATCAGTAATAAGATGTTCATAATAATTGTTGCTGATCAACCAGATCCCCCTCCATATCAGATTTAGAAGGGGCTGGATAAAGATCATCACTAGGATTGCCGCAATTATGCTTACATAAATTCCCTTTTTCAAATCGCTTGACATGTTTTCCATCCTAGTTATGAGTAAATTAACTCTCGCATATAATAATTACTTGCCATTTTGATAATTAAGTGAGTTTCCATGGGGCAGCATGATAATGCTCTTTCAGCAAATTTTCTAAGTGCCCCTTTATATATTGAAAGTATAGCTCAAGTAATAGCATCTGGCAAGTATTTATATGTTTATAATATTTATAATATTAAGGACGGTTACAATTTAGAAACGACACCAACGAACCAATTCCTGTACAATTATCAACGTATTTTGCGGAATTGTAGGGCGGGGTCTCCGCGCCCCGCCGCATCAGTTTATATTTTCAGCATTTTCGGCGGGGGATGGAACCCCCGCCCTACACCAAGGTGGCAGGAGTAAGTCTCCTTCGCTATCCTACTTCGCTAAAGCTTCGTAGGACGTCGAGCTTCGTAGCCCAGGACTCCTGCCCAACGAAACCTAAATGATTGATGGTGAACAACATGCTCCTCCCCTCCCCCAATCCTTCCTCCCCGCGCTAAAGACTCTCCTGCAATCCCAGCCGGGGTTTTGGCGGGAAAGATTAAGCCACAGATTTCCGCAGGTGCGCGCAGATAGGGTTCAAGTTCAATTTTAATCTGCGTTTATCTGTGTTGATCTGTGGCCAAAAAATACTTTAATCTCTTTCCCCTCCCCCCTTGACTTTCCTTTATATCGGCAGATAATGGAATTAGGAGAACAAAATGCCCGCCATCTCAGACATATCAAATCAAATTTTCCATCAGTTGCTTTTGCCGAAACAGAGATTTATCCACCCCTGGCGGACTAAGAGACTTGGAAGCCCCTTCTTCCATATGACAAAATGTAACAAAATGTTACAGAATGTTACACTTTTTCATTTTTTTCTGCCAACAAACCCTGTAATCATCCCATTTTTAGAAAAGAGGGGGTAAATTTGACAGAATTTGACAAATCCCGACAAAAAACACATTCTATTCACAGCTTCCCGCACAATTGCAGAGCAGATAAATAAGGCCACCGATTCATAAGTGAATGCTCCATCTGCGTTTATCTGTGCCGCTCTGCTTGCCCGCCTAAGATCTTTGGCGGGCGGCCAAGTTATGAGGATTTTTCGGCGAGGCGTGGCAACCCTCCCAAAACGGCAAGCCCAGCCCTCCAGCCGCCTACCAGCGGCCCAAATTAATTCCTTTGTCTTTGTGTCTTTGTGACTTTGTGGTTCAAGATTTTAGGTTTCCAAGAAGAATTTTATTGCTCCATCAAACTACGGAGTTCGGCGCTGCTGATGCGGCGATGCGCCTGAATGGCGCCGCGTTTTCTTGCTGTGGAAGGCGCGGCCAGCAAAACTTTACCCAGGGCGCGCAGGAATAGGTGCGCCTGGCCTTGCAGGGCATAGAAAATGCCGGAACGAATCTCGGCCAACAAAATGGCGAAGCATTTCCTTAGCCACATTCCCGTGGGCAGGGATTTCCCCAGGGCCAGCAATTGGTTTCTAATAAGCAGTTCAATGGCGCGCGGATTCTCTTTGCCCAGGCTGGCGCTGCCCAGATGATAGACCACCGCCTGGGGCAGATAGAGACAGCGATGCCCGCGCAACCGGGCGCGAAAATTAAAGTCCTGATCCTCGTGATACATCACGAAATCTTCATCCAACAGCCCCACATCATCCAACAGCCTGCGCCGGTAAAGTCCGGCGCCGCCGCTGTTGCCGAAGACCGGTTCGGAGAGCAGCTCGGGCGCATTTGAAGCGGGCGCGGCATAATTCTCCCCAAGCCGGCGCTGGTAGAACAGGCCATTAGCATGAAGACCGGCGCCGGCGGACTCGATAATCTCGCCGCTGGAGCGCACCATGCAGGCCGCAAAAAAATCGGTTTCGGGGAATTCCGCCAGCGCGCGGGATAAAATGCTGAGGCAATCCGGATGCAGAGAGGCGTCGTTATTGAGGAGCAATACAGCCTCCTCTTTTGCCTGCACAAGGCCGGCATTAGCGGTGCGGCAAAAGCCGCGGTTGTCCGGCAGCGCGATAATTTTCACGCCTGGGTAATGGGCCTGCACGAATTCAAGCGAGTCATCTGTCGAGCCATCGTCCACCACCATTACTTCGGCCGGCGGCACCGACGACGATTGAATTGAATCCAGACAGGACTTGAGCCACCTTCGCCCATTCCAGTTTGGAATGACTATGCTGATGTTGGCGGTATTGGTTTCGGACATGCAAACCTAATTCCACAGAGCCGGCATTAACCCTTCAAGCCTGCTTTCCTATTGAGACAACAATTTGCGCATCAATTCTGTGTTACATGGACTGCGGCAGCCTTAGCTGCCGCCTTTGTCGCGGAAGCCATAGCTTCCGCATATCAAGGCCCGTAAACATGAAAATATTCTTTACTCTATTCTACGAGCCTTAAGAGGGGTAGCACCCATACTGTTTCACGGCCTCATACATGGCCACCACATTTTCCGTGGGAGAATTATCTTGCAGGGAATGTGTCGGCGCAAAACAATAGCCGCCGCCAGGCATCATGATTTCAAGCGTCTTGCGGCAGTCATCAAGCACATCCTGCACAGTTCCATAGGCCACCGGGCCGGCGGTGCTGATGCAACCATGAAAAGCCATGCGGTCGCCAAAGGTCTGCTTTAGATAGGCGGGCGACATATCCTTGGCCTCCGGCTGGAGGGTGTCCACCACAGTGATGCCCATTTCGATGAAATCCTCAAACGCCCAACTGCTGGAGCCGCAGCAATGCACCATGACCGGCAGGTTGTAGCTTTTCGCCAGGTCGCAGAATGGCTGATGGCGGGGGCGAATGTGTTTGCGATAAAGTTCTTTGCTGATCAGCGGGCCGATCTGGGAGCCCAGGTCCTCTCCCAGCCACATGAAATCCACGCCGCCTTTGGCGGCTTCCAAGGTGCGGCTGGCCACCTCCAATTCAATGCCGAGTCTTCGATCGGTCAGCAACAGTCCTGCGGGATCGTCCGTGATAAAATCTATCAGGGTCTGTTCCATGCCGCGCAGAAATCCGTTTGTGTTGATGATACAGGCCAGTCCGGGATTGCCGCAGGCGACCGCGTATTGCTCATTGGCTTTGCAGGCCGCGGCGATGCCGCTATAGTCGAAGTCGTCGGGCGATGGCATGGGCCAGGCCGCGACCGCTTCCTCATCGGCATACTTGAGGGGGAAATCGCAATAGTCCCAATAGGACCCGCTCTCATGCTCAATATAACGCGTGCGGAATCCCCAGTGTGGATTCACATTACGATCCGGCAAAGGCTCGTGGAGCACAGGACCGCAATAGGGCGCGCCAACCCCGCCAAAATCCACGCCCAGGACGCGTCCCAACCAGTCTCCCGGCTCCAGGCCGAAATGCGCCCTCAGCCGGGCGTCTATGCCCGGATTTGCGCTATAGTTGATAGGGACCCGATCCGGCTCCTGACGGGCAAATGTGCACAATACGCGTTCTTTTGAACTCATTACTTTTTTCATTATTTACCTCTGCCACGAAACTGTTTAGGCTCTTCCCCCTCTGGATTTTAGGGCCTTTTCGTGCTATAATGCAATGTCTTTTTGACTTTAACATATTCCCTCTCTGGGGGCAATGGCATGTCGGGGGCGTTGGACGCCGTCCAGTTAAACGCATGATGGGTTGGAGAGCCGTGAGCGATATTTGTTTTTCTACCAGAAATCCGGGTGGGGCTCCAATCACAAAAAGTATGAGGCAAAACCTATCATGGGCGGCTTTTGTAAATCCTGCGGCAACTGGTCGCGTAGTCATGTCTTGAGAAGCGTGGGCTGGTGCAGCGCCAAAAAAGACATGATTGAGTCCATCAATACGTGTGAGTTGCATGATCCCAGGCCACGCTCCTGCAAAGAGCGGTTGGGCGAAATCTTCGGCGTCTTCTGGGAGCGCTCCGGAGCGCCCATCTACGACGCGGCAACCTACAGCCGCAAAACGACGGAGATGATGATTATCTTCATACTGATGGCGCTTGCGTTCGCGGTCATGATCTTCAAAGTATTTCCCGAACTCAAGAACGCGTTTTTGAACGGGTATATGCCTAAATTCAATATCCCATAATATTTGGCTTAGAACTAACGTCCGGGGTTTCCCATTTTGGAAAGGGCGGGTTCAGCGGCGCTGCTCGATATACTCACAGGCGGCTTTGCCGGCCACATAACCCGTGGAGAAGGCGGCCTGCAAATTGTATCCGCCGGTTTTTCCGTCAATATCAATCACCTCGCCGGCAAAGAACAGCCCCTCCACCAGCTTCGACATCATGGTCCGGGAGTCTATCTCGCCTATGGCGACTCCCCCCGCGGTAACAATCGCCTCGTCAAGGGAGCCCATGTCCTTTACGGTAACGCGAAGGTCCTTCAAACGCTCCACGATGCGGTTGCGCTCGGCGGCGGTTACCGAATTTACCGGCTTGTCTTCCTCCACACCCGAAAGATTTATAAAAGGTTCGATCAGGGAGACGGGGAGCAATTCCCGCAAGTAGTTGCGGAAGTGTTTTACCTGCTTGAAATCCCGAATCAGGCGCGCCTGTAATTGTTCGCTGCTGAGGGCGGGCTTCAAATCAATGCTGACAAACACGTTGCCCTGTTTCAGAAGATCGCCCACGCCGCGGCTCAAGGTCAGAATAATCGGGCCGGATAATCCGAAGTGGGTAAACAGCATTTCGCCGAATTCCGAGGCGACCTTCCGCGGCCGCTTTTGCCCGTGCGCCTGGAAAAGCAGTTTCGCTTCCACATTCTTGAGCGCCAAACCTTGCGCCTCTTTTACCCATGCTTCCAGAGTAACCAGCGCGGAGAGCGCGGGCCTGGGCGGGACGATGGTGTGGCCGGCTTCGGCCGCGAAAGTATAGCCATCGCCGCTGGAGCCGGTCTTGGGATAGGACATGCCGCCGGTGGCAATAATCACCGCGGCCGCCTCCATCTGTCCGGCGTATAGTTTCACGCCCACGATGCGCCCGTTATCAATCACCAGCGATTTCACGCGGCTGTTGAGCCGCACCCTCGCGCCGCTTGCGGTCAGCCAGCGCTCCAGCGCATCTACCACATCGCCGGCGCGGTCGGAAACGGGAAAGACCCGCCCGCCGCGCTCGATCTTGGTTTCCACGCCCTGCTCCCGCAGCAGTTCGAGCAGTTCCTCGCGAAAGAAGCGGGAAAACGCGCCATAGAGGAAGCGGCCGTTCGGGCTGAAGGCCTCCACGAACTCGGCAATATCGGCCGTGTTGGTGATATTCCCCCGGCCCTTGCCGCTGATGCACAGCTTGCGCCCCAGGGCCGTGCCCCGCTCCAGCAAGACCACCTTGGCCCCGCCCTGCGCGGCGCTGCCCGCCGCCATCATGCCGGCCGCGCCTCCACCAATGACAATTATTTTGGGGACACTCATAGAAGGTTCCCGGTTCTGTTAGGATTCATAAGGCAACCTATCACCAAAGTTTTGATTAACGCGGGGGACCATACCTGAGCCATCAAAAAAGACATGGGCCGTCCGGAGACGGCCCATGAGAGCATTTCCCGAATTAACGGCGCCCTGCTCCGGGGGCGGGTGATTTAAAAGATGAACTCATTCACCCACCTCCTTCCTGAGGCATGGACTGCACCGCGCCTCAATGCAATGATACCGCATTTGGCCCTATCTTTGCCAGCGGTTGCGCGATTAAGGCAATGACACGTTTCCGCTTGTCCCGTAAATCTCAAGACTCATAATCCATGAAGACAGCAAATCTTTCTTCCTGCATGCTGGTTTTTACAACGGGGTTGGACTCAGATTCGCGGCACAGGGTTTAGTGGCGCGCTTCATAGCATGATTTCAACCCCGCCGTCCAAGGTATCGAGAAATCCAAAAAATCACCCATCCGATGACGTATGCCAAACCCAAAAAGAGTCTAAAGAGTCTCGCCCGGACAGATACTTGGGAGAATATACTGAAAGCAATGAACATCAAAGCAAGATATGCCCCGAGACCATAGATAAATAGTAAAATGGGATTCTTATGCCAAGGCGCCACTTTTTCATTAAGTGGGGTTTGCGATTTGCTGACAAAATAAGGGATAGGATTATACCAGGGCCCCACTTCCTCCTCACTTGCAATTTGCGACTTGGGGACATAGGGGACGATACGATTGATCGCAATATAAATCAGGAATGCCATGACCGCCACGAACAATAGGGTGCCCGCTAGTAGGGCGATCCCCAGGAAGCTGTTTGCGTAAATCCCCCTGTTGGATGAATAAATAGCGAAGATGACGAGAACTGGAATTGTCATGATGATGGCGGCGTGAATGGAAATGATAATGACTATTACATTCCGTCGCGTGCGTCTATCCTGCTCACGCTGCAGGTCAATCTCAAACTCTTCCAACTCGGTATGCGGCGTGACCGGTGCGGTAACTTCCGGTTGAGGATGCGCCTCGGCGAGACGCGCGCATTTCGGGCAATCCATCTCAAAAGGCGAGAAGATATAGCCGCACTTTTTGCAGGTTCGATTATCAGAAGCGCTCTTGCTCATGTCAGTCCGCCCTTGGATTGGTGGCGAAGTCAACTATCTTCCGCGGCTCAAGAGTCTTCAGCAGTTCGAGCCATAATGCTTGACGAAACTTCTCGTATTCTGATTTCAACGCCGCCGTAAAAGGTAACAAGAAATCCCCAAAATCACCCATCCGATGACGAAGACCAAAGTAAAAAAAAGTCCAAGGAGTATCGCCCAGATAGATGCTTGGGTGAATATACCGTAAGTAATGAGCGTCACAGCAATCATTGCCGCGAGACCAAGGATAAATAGTAAAATGGGATGCTTATGCCAGGGCGCCGCCTTTTCATTATGCGGGGTTTGCGATTTGCTGACATAGTAAGGGATAGGATTATACCAGGGGCCCACTTCTTCCTCACTTGCGATTTGCGACTTGGGGACATAGGGAGCGATACGATTAATACTAAAGTACATTATGAATGCTATGACCGCGATAAATAATAGGCTGCCCCATAGGAAGCCGGATGCGTCAATCCCGCCGAGAGAACCGGCAGCCAAAGCGAAGACGAACAGAACTGGAACCGTCATGATGATTGCGGCCACCACGGAAATGATAATGACTATTACATTCCGTCGCGTGCGTCTATCCTGCTCACGCTTCCGGTCAATCTCGAACTCTTCCAATTCAGGAGCCGGCGTGACCGATTCGGTAACTTCCGGTTGAGGATGCGCCTCGGCGAGACGCGCGCATTTCGGGCACTCCGTCTCAAAGGGCGAGAGGATATAGCCGCATTTTTTGCAGGTTCGATTATCAGAAGTGCTCTTGCTCATATCCGTCACGCTCCTGGACAGGATTTTGCATGAGATCGAGAAACTTCTAATTCCTTAGCTTTCTTATTTAAGCATAGCACATTTCCAAGTGCAAGTCCTGGTCCCGCGTCGTCGCGCCCTCATACTCCACCAGTTTAGCCAATGCTCTCATTTTCTCCTGCATTCTGATTGGACGAAATGGAACTGAGTTGATATTGGAGTGCACATCTCTTGGCGGCGCGCAAGAGGCGATTTTATGCAGGAGGGAGCGCGGTGAGCTAACTGACAGGAATGGCTAACCCGCGTTCAAGCGCCTGGCGGGTAAGGATCTTGTGGGCGGTTGGGTTAAGGATGGCTTTGCGCAGGCGGATGGCGGTTGGGGTAACTTCCACCAGTTCGTCCTCGGCAATCCAGGTGAGGGCGGCGTCGAGCGACATGGTGCGCGGGACCTCCAGCCGGACATCAATGCCTCTGCTCGCTTGCCGATGATTGGTGAGATGCTTCTTCTTTGCGGGATTGCAGGCCAGGTCCTTGGCGCGCGCGTGCTCGCCCACGATCATCCCTTGATAGATGCGGTCCATGGGGAAGACGAAGAGCGTGCCGCGCGGCTGAAGGTTTTCAAGCTGCCAGGCCGTGGACTCGCCGGCCTCGGTCGCTACCATTGAGCCGCGGGTGCGGGAGACGACATCGCCCCGCCAGTGCCCGTAGCCGATGAAGCGGGCGGACATGATGCCCAGGCCGCGGGTATCGGTGAGAAACTCGCTGCGATAGCCGATGAGGCCGCGGGTAGGAATCTCGTATTCGATGGTGATAATGCCGGCGCCGGCATGAGTCATGCTGATAATCTCGCCTTTGCGTTTCGCCAGCTTCTCGATGACAATGCCCTGCAAATCCTCCGGGACGCTGATAATCAGTTGCTCAATCGGCTCCAGCAGTTTCCCGTGCTCGTCCTTGCGAGTGATTACTTCAGGACGAGAGACGCACAGCTCAATCCCTTCCCGCCGCATCTCCTCGATAAGGATTCCAAGATGCAACTCGCCCCGGCCGGAAACCTTCACGCCATCGGGCCGTCCCAGGTCCTCGATGCGCAGCGCCACATTCACGCGCAGCTCGCGCGCCAGCCGTTCCTTAAGCTTGCGGAGGGTGAGCACCTGCCCATCCATGCCGGCGAGCGGGCCGGAGTTGACGAGGAAAAACATGGAGACGGTGGGCTCTTCAATCTCCAGTGGAGGCAGAGACGGATTTTCTATTTCGGGCGCGGAGAGAGTATCGCCGATGGTGATCTCCTCCGGGCCGGCGATCCAGACGATGTCTCCGGCCGCGATCTCATCAACATCAATGCGGCCCAGACCGCGCATTACCCAGAGATGGGTGGAGCGGCCCGACTCCGCGCCGACCACTTCCCAGTCTCCTTGCGGAGACGGGTTAGTGCGCTTCTCGATGGTGGTGCGCACGAGGGGATCGCCGCGGCGATGGGAACCTTCCAATACTCGGCCGCAACCGATACGACCGATGTGGTCATTCCAGGCGAGCGTGCTGACCTGCATCCGAAAAGGCGCATTCCGGTCCACCCGCGGGGCCGGCACTTCGTCAACGATCAGCTTTAGGAGGGCTTCCAGACCTTCGGGTTTATCGGCCGCGAGATCGCGCACCATCCAACCGTGCAGGGCGGAGCCGTAGATCACGGGGAAGTAGGCCTGCTTTTCCTTTGCCCCAAGTTCAATAAAAAGGTCGAAGGTCCTGTTCAGGACCGAGTCCGGTTCGGCATTTGGCCGATCCACTTTATTGATAACCACGATGGGGCGAAGACCGAGGCGCAGCGCGCGCATCAACACATAGCGGGTTTGGGGCATAGGGCCTTCATTCGCGTCCACCAGCAGCAGCACGGAATCCACCATGGAAAGCACGCGCTCCACTTCGCCGGAGAAGTCGGCGTGGCCAGGCGTGTCTATAATATTGATCAGGTAGCCGCCCCACTCGACGGTACAGTGCTTGGAGCGGATCGTAATGCCGCGCTCGCGCTCAAGCTCATAGGTATCCATGACGCGCTCTTCCATATGCTGATTCTCTCGGAAGGTGCGCGTGGCCCGAAAGATAGCGTCAATAAGCGTGGTCTTACCGTGGTCAACATGGGCCACAATAGCCAGATTTCTAATTTTACTTGCGGGAATCATGCGTAAAGAGTACCCTTCGGGACGCAATGAGGAAATGTCCAGGAGCCGTCTTCATCGCGGACGTTTATTCATTATAACATACCTGTCAAGTGTCAGGTGCAAGTGCAGCCTGATATTAACCGTTCACGAATGGTACGAATGGCATTACACGGCGAATATTGTAAGAGTTCACAAATCGTGAGAATTATGGGCAAAGCGAAATATATAGAACTCAGTTAATATTGAGGATTGGGCTAAATATGGACTGCGGCAGCTTACTGCCGCTTTGAGACCTGGAAGTCATGCCTAAGGCAGATCGGCCTTTGGCGGACTTGCTTCCAGGAAGTTGCCGGAGCAAGCTCCGGCGGCCCAAAGCGGGAGCAAGACTCCCGCACTCCAAAAGGGCCCCATTCGTATTTCTAATCAATCCTCATCAAGTGTGAACTGATACCGAATATTTATTTAGCTTGTGGTCATTAACCCATATGAGTTATGATATAAGCTATTGTTTCAAGCTGGAGGTGTTGTGTGCCGGGAAATGACGGCTCAATGATCCCAAGCCTCAAGATCGGTTCGCTTGAATTGAGGCTCCCGATAATTCAGGGAGGTATGGGGGTGGGAATATCCCGCAGCGGGTTGGCCTCTGCGGTAACGAAGGCCGGCGGCCTGGGCGTAATCTCGTCGGTTGGCATCGGCGCGCTTGCCCGGGGCCTGAAGCAGGATTTCATGGAGGCCAACTGCGAAGTGCTGGAGGAGGAGATCCGGCGCGCCAAGGAGACCTTAAGCGGGGCCATCGGAGTGAACGTCATGGCGGCCGCCACGGATAGCGCCAAACTCATCGAGACCGCGGTGAAGTGCGGCGCGGAGGTGCTGTTTCTCGGGGCCGGGATACCCCGGCTGCCGCGTTCAATTGCGCTGACGCTAAATGAAGGTCGGACGCGTTTTGCGGTGATCGTCTCCTCGCTGCGGGCAACAAAACTAATCTTCCAGTTGTGGTCAAAACACTACGGGGGAGTGCCGGACGCGGTGGTGGTGGAAGGCCCACTGGCTGGAGGGCATTTGGGATTTCGTAAGGACCAACTGAGCGACCCGGGGCACGCCCTCGAAGCCATCCTTCCGGCGATCGTTGCCGAGGTGGCGCATATGCAGGAGCTCTATGGCAAGTCCATTCCGGTCATCGCGGCGGGAGGCATCTTCACGGGCACCGACATCCACAGAATGTTTTCCCTGGGGGTGCAAGGTGTCCAGATGGGCACGCGTTTCGCCGCGACGGTGGAAAGCGATGCTTCGGAGGAGTTTAAGCAAGCCTATATGAAGAGTTCGAAAGAGGATATAGTCGTCATTGAAAGCCCGCTGGGAATGCCGGGCCGGGCGATAAGGAACGGCTTTATAGATGATGTTGCAATGGGGATGAGGAAGCCGTTTGTGTGCTCCTACAAATGTCTCACGCCTTGCAATCCTGAGACCGCGCCCTATTGCATTGCCCGCGCGCTGGTGAGCGCGATGCAGGGAGATATGAAAAACGGCTTTGCCTTTGCGGGGGCGAATGCCTGGAGGGTGGACGAGATCATCACCGTCAAGAAGCTTATGACCTCCTTAGTGGACGAATTCGAAGTCTGCGCGAGCGCCCGGTAGAGGCGGTCCTGAAAACGTCGTGACCCCGAGGCATGTCTCGGGGTCACGGAATTTATGGTTGAGGATTTAGCTCGGTAAAACTTTGGCGGCCTGCAGGCCCTTGGGGCCCTGGGTTACTTCAAGCTGGACTTCCTGCCCCTCTTTAAGGGACTTGAAGCCTTCGGCCTGGATCACGGAATGGTGAACAAAGACATCACCTTCGGCCGTTCCGATGAAGCCATAGCCCTTGTCATCATTGAACCATTTAACTGTACCGGTTATCATGCACGATACTCCTTTCTGAAAAAGCAAGCTCAAACTCAAGTTCCACAAGGAGTTCCGCACATGCGCCGACGTCGGGTGAAGCCTGAAGCTCTGCTCTTTTCTTATGTGCCGCCTTAGGCGACATGCCCATTGTTCAGCATTTCCGCCTTGCCGTCAAGGGCAAGCTTGCCATTTTGTGTATTTTTTACGCGCAAGGACGCCTGCTTAAGGCCAAACCAAACATAATTCGGGCGGCATCAGAGAGTCGCGCTCTAGCGCTTTCCTTTGGCTTCCTTTTTCGCCTGTTTGTCCCGACGCTTCTCTTTAATACCCTTCTTCGCAGGTTTGGCTTGAGACTTCGGGGATTTATCTCCCATGGTGATGCTGCTCCTTTCAGATGCTGTTAGACGCGGCGACTTAACGCTTTGCCGTCTTTGTTACCGCTGCATAATGGACTTCTATGCCACGGCCGTCAAGAGGCCTCGGCAAAAGGGTGTGTCAAAACTCATATGACATCAAACGGCCTGATTTACAACTGGGAATTTGCCGGCGTATTTCAAGACAGCTCTTACTTGTTAAGAATGTTGTCATTCTTAGCAAGTTACCTAATCTAGTCTAAATCACATAGAGAAGGATCTTGCGGCAAATAAGGCCGAAATGCTGCACGGCCTCCGCCACAATTATGTGGCGGAGGCGCTTAGAATGACGTTCTACTCCATATCTGCGAACTATAACCCTTGCCCCGGATAAGTCGTAGTTACGGTGTCCTGGCGCAGCGAAAGCCGAGATAATCGTTAAAACTTGCCGGATTGTAGTAGGAGCGGCTGGCGCAGCGAAGGTAGTCATTATTGTTGCGGTCACACGAGCCGCCGCGCAACACCCGCGCACCCTGGAATGTACCCACCTGTACGGTGAACGTTACGGCCTTCGCGGGGCCCGTCGGATTCTTGGCCGGCGCGTCCTTGTAATAATTCGGATCGAACCAATCCGCGCACCATTCCGCCACATTACCCGCCATATCCATACAGCCATAGGGACTGGCGCCGGAAGGATAGCTTCCAACCGGCCGCGGAATAGTTATCTGCTTCTCCAAGCTGTTTGCACACTTCGAGGCATCCCACTTGTCGCTCCAGGGAAATATCCGCGCCTCCGTGCCTCTGGCGGCCTTCTCCCACTGGGCCTCCGTCGGCAGAGCCGCGCTCGCCCACTTTGCATAGTCCGCGGCATCCTGCCAGGCCACCATCGCCATGGGCCGGTTGTCTTTCCAACCGGCCTCCGGCTTGGGCGGCATATCCCGGCCGGTTTCCCTGCAGAATTTACGATACTGCGCCACGGTTACCTCATACCTATACATCCAATAGCCGTTCAAATTAATCTTCCGCTGGGGCATTTCAGTAGCCAAAATGGACTTTGCGAAGAGCCGGTATTCTGCCGGCCAATTATTCAGCGCGGTGGCATTCTGTTCCTCCGAACTGCCCATGAGAAACTCCCCACCGGGGACCCAAACCATTTCCGCGCCGTCCTTGGGATTCACGCACATATCGCCGATCTTCGCGCCCGGCTTCCCGTTATAGCGCGGGGCGCTTTTCTTCGCCTCAGCGGCCCCGCACATGGGCGCCAAAGCTGCCATCAGAATTGCGACGACCAACAACCAAACCGTTTTCATTTTGCATTCCTCCTCTTCCTATTCCGACCTGCTCGATACAGCCTTTCGCTATATTTTATATCTCATTTTTTGAAATTTCTGTGAACATTGAGCAGCGGCCCCGAATTTGCGGGTGCGGCTGCTACTCTCGTTCGAGGTAGGCGACGGTAAACAGGTGGCCGCCGCCATGGGTGAGTTCATCTGCGCCGCGGTGAATCTTGCACCACAAAATGGTGGTTTTGTCGTCCCGGCCCACCTCCAGGGATACCGGGTTCAGCGCCGGCCACTGCGCCCGGATGAAGGCCAGCATGTGTTTCGCATACAACTCGGCTTGGGCTTTGTCCATTAACAGTTTTCTCCATTCTCCGCAGCCAAACAGAGGCTGCTGCGGAAGCAATCTATTTTACACCCTTGCTGCTTGGACCGCAATCAGCCCGGGTGGGCGGGTGTGACCGCAAAATCTAGGTTTACCTGCGGCGGCCCGCCGCAGGTAGCTAAAGAACGAAGCTGCCGCCGAGACGGTCGCCTTCGGCGATCCACCACTGCGTGGCGGACGGCGCTACGATAATAG
>Ga0315288_10000776_pt1 | contig 40650 bp, 73 predicted proteins | sample YL17G11_20_MG_FD_203454 | JGI IMG/M metagenome (GOLD analysis project Ga0315288, IMG submission 203454) | Sediment microbial communities from Yellowstone Lake, YNP, Wyoming, USA - YL17G11_20 | ecosystem: Environmental > Aquatic > Freshwater > Lake > Sediment | place: USA: Wyoming | collected...
ACAGCGTCGGCGGCGTCGGCGGCGTCGTCGTCGTCGGCGGCGCGGGAGGCGGCGTCTTCGGCGGCGTAGTAGGCGTCGAGCAACTCTTTGACATTTGCGTTCATGGGCATGGTTGGCCGTCCTTTTCAGCTTTCAGCGCGGCTTGATAAGCAATCCAAGCGTCGTAGGCGGCGGAGGCGGCGGCAGCAGCGGCGGCGTAGGCGACGCGCTGGGCGGCGTTGGCGGTGGATTCGGCGGCGAGGGCGGCGCGGTAGGCGGCGCGGGCGTCGGCGTGGTCGGTGCGGGCGGTTGTGTATGCGGCTTCGGCAGCGACGTAGGCGTGGGCGGTGCGGGCGGTTGTGTATGCGGCTTCGGCAGCGACGTAGGCGTCGCGCAAGCTTTCGATCTTATCTGCGTCAGTCATTCGGCACCGTCCTTTTCAGCTTTCAGCGCGGTTTGATAGGCGTCCAGAGCGGCGTCGGCGGCTTTGGCGGCTTCGACGGCGGCGAGGTAGGCGACGCGGTGGGCTGCAGCGGCAGCAACGTAAGCGACGCGCAACGTCTTTATCGCATTTCTCTGCCAGATCCTTCATATCTTGCTTGAAGGAATCTTGGACTTTTTCAACTTCGAGTTTCATGTCAGGCGGATCTTGAATTCTCTTCCCTTCAATATACCGAGTACAAGGAACGCCCGAACCGACGTTCATTGTCGTCAACAACTCGGCAAATTGAGCGGCTGATAAATCTGGCATCACCGTCCTCAATGATGGGATTGAGCGATCCGCTCTAGACTTTTAGCAATCCTCTCCAAGGCTTGCGTCTGTCGTTCTTGTAGGCGGTAGTTCTGGGACATGCCTTCTTGGGCACTGGCGGGGGTGTACCCTGAACCTAAGACGATCCCCGCAAAAAGAGACAGAACCACGAACAGGATAGTTAAACTGTTTTGAGGTTTCATGGCTTAGGCTTTCGTGGGTACAACCAGCTCCACGATGTCACCACGTGTTCCAGCGTGAAATCTATCGTAGCCGAGAGAATGAATTCGTTTGGCTCGAGCAACTTTCAGAGTGACGTGTGACTCATGTGACTTGAGCGAAGATCCGAATAGACGACCCGGATCTCCATGACGTCGCGAGAATTGAACCATCGCGTACGACTCATGCTCTTCAGTTTCTTCTCTATCTGGTGTGTTAGACATATTACTATTACGAGTCCGATTCAAAAATTTACAGTTGATCTAGTATACCCACGGACCTACTAGTTTTCTTAATTCCTCATCTACTAGTTATATAGTTTACTTTTCTTCCCGAAAACTCTGTCATATCCACTTTTATAGTCTCTTGAATTCACCTTGGCTGGCCCTATCGATGCGGATTTCATCTCTGCTACCGATTCACCGATTCTATACAAAGGTGTTCCTTCAATAGGTGAGACCATCCGAGCTTCATCGGGAATCGGTTTTCCGTGTTTGATTCTCATCATAATACCGACGCCTGACTCATGATTTTCATTATGAGTAAGACATAATCTATCCCCATTCGGAAGCTCAGGGCCCGGGATCAGATAGTTGCCTGGACAGTTCTTATCTTTATCTTTAGACATGGTAAGACTAATCTGATCCCGGTCTCCATTCTTGGGCGACACTCATACTCCGAAGTTTCTTGAGAGCATTAAATTCAATCTGTCGAATTCTTTCTCTAGACAGATTAAATTTGTCCCCAACTTCCTTCAAAGTCAATTCTTCTCCATCATCAAGTCCGAATCTCAGTCTAATAATATCGGCCTCTCTCTCATTTAGACAAGACAGTATGTTTCGTACGTCTCCATTTCTTTTTTTAGAGGCATAAGTATCCAACGGAGAATCGGACTCCGAGTCTTGTAGTATATCAATGAAAGAAGAATCGCCTTGTGTGGATCCAATCGGTGCGTCGAGCGACAGAACGTTTCGACCTCGAGTCGCAAGTATGGCCTTAACCTTTTTCACAGCTATCTGTGATTCTTCCGCGAGTATTTCTACGGGAATACTTTCACCATGTTTGGCGTAGTATTTCGCTTCAATTCTTCCGATCTTATACCCTTTACCGGATAGATGAGTAGGAATACGGATAGACAGTCCCTTATTCTCAAGAGACCTACGAACGTGGTGTTTAATCCACCATATTGCATAAGTTGAAAACTTGAACCCGCGTTCCACATCAAATCTTTCAACAGAACGCATCAATCCGATGTTGCCCTCTTGGATAAGATCTGAAATCGACAAAGCTGAACTTACTTTTGCATAATGTTTCGCAATAGCTATAACAAGACGTAGATTTACTAATATGAAGTTGTTTTTCGCGTTTGCTTGTAACACGAATTTCTGTTTGAGAATCTTAATCCATGCTTGTCTGCTGGAAGATTGGATTGGATCTTGCGCACTTATGTAAGATAAATGCATCCATTGTCTTCCTGCATCGGAAAACCTGATGAAACGAATAAAGTTGTACATCGCTTTTTTCGATGGCGACGAACCGGAAACAGAAAGGATTATTGCATTCGCATCTTTAGTGTTTTCTTTTGACGATTTCAGTATTTTTTCAAGTCTATGTAGTGCATTCCTACAAAAACCTCTATTAGAAAGCATATATTTTACGAAGTCGCCTTCGAGTTCTTCAATCTTACGAACTGCCTCTATTTCTTGAACCCCGTTAAGAACCTTAAAAGCCGACATATCGGAAAGATAATGAGAAAGGCTATCAGAACCGGGCTTAGAATCTACCTTTTCGGTTTTTTGCATATATCAATGACTAGTGACAAAAAATATTAAAGAACCGATCAACATAATTATGAAAATGATGTCGTTACGAGATTCTTCCCATTCATTTTCCGGGTTCAGAGCTTTATCTGCTTCCCGAATCGAGTCATCGTCTCTCATTTCAGTATATTTCATACGATTCAGTTTTATTAATTTACAGTAGTGTGGGTGATTTTGATTTAAGGTCTTTTTCGATTGAAATTCTGACCGAGATAATTCATCAAAGCTCCGGAAGTGAGTGGTTTGACTCGGTTTTATGTCAAGGAAGGTTGATAAATCCTAGATATATTCCGGGACCGGATCTATGCCACTGGTTTCTTTGGAGACTCGGGTGTAGAGATAGCCGAATTCTTTGTAGAGATGTTCTTGAGTTAAACATACGTTACATCAGTCCACATCAAGCCGTGGAGATGATATCAAAGGGAGCTCAGAGAATAGCTGCTTGGAAGTCATTTATTCTTGAAAATTCCCCGTTACCAGGCGATATCATCAGTATCGGCTCCTCGACTCGAGGAGAACCGAAGCATATCTGCATATTTCTTCGAAATCATGAGAGAATATGGACGACAGTGGATGTTGTTAAATGCAACGAAACCGGACGTTGGATAATACGAGAAGTAATTCGAAAGTTAAACGGATCCATGATGGTGGACGAAATCGGAGTAACAAAACAACTGAACGGATGGGTTGACATCAGCTCCATAAGTTACGATGAATCTCCGGGTATTCTTTGATATGGATTTCTAACATCTTGATTCTTGTTGATATGACCTCGGATCCATCCCCGTCCATCATTCTTTCCATCAGTTTCCAGTCATATGCCTCGATTTGTCTAAGTTCGTATATAGTCGGGATATGTCCTTCTGCGATTACGAGAAGAATTTTATGTGAGTCATCCGGCACACAAACCCACTCTTGAACACATCCGAACATTGAACATATGACTTCCATATCGTTGTTAATTGATGCACTCTCAAACTGAGTTTCGATCATCATAATTCCGTAACCAAATGACTTAATTATTAACTCCATAATCAACAATACTCGTTGTTTGTAATGTATTTATGGAGGTCGTTCATGTTGGATAAAAAGTCAGTCGTTAAAGAAGAATCATTTGATCCGAAGTCGATGATTAAATACGCGATTCACAGTGTTCTACCGCAAACAGCAAACTCTAAAGATGCGGATCTTGTAGTGAGATTGTGTATAATGGCGGCGGTCCCGACAGGTGAAGAAAATCCGCGTGATCTTCTAAGGGAGATGTCAGATAGCATTGTTAATGCATTTGTTTCGAACATGGAAACTATTCAGAAAAACCCGGTAAGTGCACCGGTTTCACAGTTTTTCTTTTTAGAATGGTGCTGGAGAAATGATCATTTTAACGCAGATTGGAAATGGGAGTGGGATGCTTCAAATGAAGGTCATGTTTCGTATAATCCGAAAGAACCCATTGAAAAACTAATTTGGATAGCAAAAACAACATGCGAAAGTCAATCTCAACCGATACTAATGTGAGAAGAATCATTGAGTTGGTGTTGATTCTTGCAATTTCATTATTTTTCATATGTGGTCTATGGTTAATCATGCTTGCAATAAGTCAACAGACATATAAAATTGCTATTCTCGGGTTTATTTTTGAGGGAGTAAGTATTATATTGGCTCGTATATACGACACCCACTCCGATAATGGGTTTTTTCATAATCATTAGTAAAAAATATTAGTATTCACTGTAAGTTTTAAAACAGATCGTAACGCAGGAAGATTACTTCTATATTATACGGACGGGATATTATGTCTAACCAATCTAGTTCAAGTATACCAATTCAAATCCCGAAAGCGGTATATCTATCGGAGTATAAGACAGGGAGGGTACTTCAAACTGAGCTATTTGAGATTTATGTTGCACGTCTCGTGCGTAAACATATTGCTTGTCAGTTTGTAGGTACGGATCATCCTGTGCTCATAGATGAGCAGAAAATGGTTGACTCGGCTGCGTCTAATATCAGATCTTATCTTGAACACTCTGTTCCAGAGTGGAAGACATCATGGAGAATGACTAAATTGATAGTCATATATCATATTAGACAAATGGCAGAGCAAAGACTTGCTTTACATGATGTGGATGATGAAGCAAGAGAAATTGCTCTTGAGTTCATCTATAAAGAAGACTACGAAGAGTTATTTCACGGTATCCGGTCGAACGATTACTCGTCGTGATTATCGTATCGGCGATTTCCACGATTTCCGCGATCTCGACGGTTCTCTTGAACTGGACGGCCTTCAGAGCTTTGGTTCCTGTACACGTTCTGGCTTCCAGGCCTCTTGGACACACCGAATCCGCCACCGCCAGGTCCACCACCAGGTCCACCGAACCCACCGCCAGATCTTGATTCACTAGGTCCGTTGTTCTGACGCGGTGCGGATCCACCGGATCCACCTGATTCGAACTGACGATGTGTTCTATCGGAATTACGGTCCTGAGCCTCATTCACAACAATGCGACGACCTTCCAGTTCTTGACCATTCCAGTCTTGAATTGCTTGAGAAGCTTGATCATCACTTGCAAACGTAACAAATCCGAAGCCACGACTTCTTCCGGTTTCTCGATCCATTACAATTTTTACTTCAGTCACATTTCCTGATCTGGAAAATGCCTGTTTTAAACTGTCCTGATTCGTGTTAAACGAAAGACTTCCTACAAATATTCGATTTCCCATCACTTCTCCGTTAATTTACTTACGTCACGATCGTCAAGTATTGACGCCGTTTTCTCCCTCAGGTCCTTTTTTATATGTTCCTCGAGCCCGATGGCTGTCGGTAACTTATACTGAGTTTGAACTCTTTTGGTAGTCTCAGCCAGATCCAAAACCAAATTATTTTTTTGGTCGTCTGTTAAAGAGACACGTCTATAGGCTCTCAACTGCTCTTCTTTTAGAGTTAGAGCTCCCTGAAGTTCACAAATTTGCTTTGACATATGGTCATTATCAAAGCAAATCCTGAGAAGTTCTACCTTATCCAAAATAACTTGGTCGTCGCGTGCTATACGCTGTTCATCAGACATATTATTTTTTCGGAGATTCGTAAAATGAATGGGAAACGGAATGATGCGGAAAACGGATAGGGGATGCATATCCAATTTCTTTAAGGAATTTTTCACACTCAGCCCCGATACCACTTGATTTAAACTCGTGTTCTTCAATCAGAAGACGAGGTAGATGCTTTCTTATAGTTTTTTCTGCACCACGAAGGACTGATAACTCGCCCCCTTCAACATCAAGTTTAATCATATCTATTCGTTCGTTTATGTCAGAACCCTCCATTTCATCGAGAGATATGACCTTAAGACAATTCGGGCTGATTTGACCGTCTGAAAATATGTTAGCATCAGGGTCAAACCATCCGGTTTTCTCATGTAGTCCGAATGATGTTACTTGAATTGAGTGATGGAGTTCCGGGTTTACGGCTATGTTTTCTTCAAGAATCGACCTACAAAATAAACTTGGCTCAAATGCATGGACCACTGCTCCTTGCAAAGCTGCAGTTAATGTATAACTACCGAATGCCGCACCGACGTCCAGAACCACGTCATCCGGTTTAAAGTGCCAGTGTCTATCCCTAACTTCCTGTTCGTCCACAAATGACGCATGTGTTGCGTATGCATGATTATGTAAAGAGCATACGGTCGTATCGATGCCGGGAACTGATGCGATCGATGTTTCGTCCATCACAACGACGTTATAACTCATCTCGCCGAACTTAATAGCTGAAACCTGCTTCATACCTAACGTTACCTTGAATTAATATGAACCTTGCGTGGAATTTTGTCGAGAGTTCCGGACACTTCCAGATTCGCTTGACGGATCTCTTCAATTAAATTCTTGGACACACTTCGGTAATATGGGTGATGGATCCACTCATCATATGCCATATTTCCACGAATTTTGTTACACTTCTTGCAACAAGAAACCATGTTAGTGAGAGTAGAAGGACCGCCTTCTTCCCAGCAAACCAAATGGTCTACCGTAAGTGGTACATCATTCTTCCCACAGTACCGACATGCATACTTATCACGACGGAATACCTGCCATGAAACGACTTGGTCGATTTGACGTGTGCTCTTACGTAGCACTGCCTTAGTAAGTGTGCCATCAGACGAACGAGCCAATACCTCAGTCTCGAGGATATCTGTTTGGCGTAAAAACTGCTGCCAATCCTCTGTCGTCATTTCCAGTTCGTGGATCATCGTTCCATCTTCCACGTCCTTCGGGAAGTAGCAGAGGAGAGTCATCCCATCCCCGACAAAAATTGCACCGGCCATCTGGATTGTATGACCAATAGATAACAAATTAAGTTCAGAAAATTTCACGACTTATCAATTTTTCTCATAAAGAAGTCCATGGCGAGTTTCTTAGATTTCAAACTGCCTTTATCTTTGAATTTTTCCGACTCAAAGTCGGCCATCATGATGATTGATTCGAAATCCTCAAGCATATCTGGTGAATATTTCTTAAGAAATTTCTTAAATTTATCTCGGTCACCACCAGTTTTTAACATTGCGACAACATCACCTATATCTTTAACTCTACCCACTTTCAGTTTAAGAAATATGAGTACTTCTTGCGGTATGATAGGGATTCCGTCAATTATATTACCAGACAATAAAACATTCTCTGATAGATCATCTGGTAAGAACATGAAGTCTACATTATGGCCTTCGACTTCAACAGTTAATCCCTGAAGGTATATGCCGCTCACAGGAGCGGGGTCCCCAAATTCATACACCACCCCTGAGTCCGACTCAGGAATGAGAAAATCAACATCTTCTGTAGTTCTTGGAGGAGAAAATGCAGAAACTGCAATTCCACCAATAATGGCGTGCTTAATACCCTTCGACTTCAGGTGTTCTGAAACCTGTTTGGCAACGCTTTTTACGCTTTCTGGAACCATGTCGAAAGCGGACTGTATATTCTTCATAATATTACATACTGAAAAGAAGTCTGAATTTACTCAGACTACCAAAGTATTTTCAAGACTCGCATTCAAGACTCGCATTCAAGACATTTTCCACTCCCATCGATGTTTACATCACCATGGTGTTTACATAGGCGTTTCACGTTCGACGGGTGCACTCGAGCCATATCTCCGTTTTTCAGTAATACTTCGGTAAAAGCACCGAATGGATAATCTTTCCCATGACGAATGACGGTTCCTACTCCATAGAAATCCACGAACACTGGCGTATCGATTTTAAGTTTTCTAGGCATATGTCCAGGCGGCATATGTAGTTTCATATACGCTCATGTAGCCTCCACCGGGCCAAAGCGAATACACTACAAATGTCATTGGTTCGTAATGAATCATTTTATACCGTCTTCTTGCGGACGTTTTCCTTTTACACGCTTATATAAGCGTTTTGACAGTTTAACACCTTCAAGACGAAGTCTTTTAAAGAGAGGAATGAACGGCCAATCTTTCGACTTTCGTGATTTGAACGGAGTGTTTCTGACAGTGCGTGACATACCTGGATTTTGAATTCGGTGGGACAGGTGGGACTTGAACCCACAACCCTCTGCTTAGAAGGCAGACGCTCTATCCAACTGAGCTACGGGGACCAGTTTCAGTATACGTTACAAAAGATCCTACCCAAGCAACTTCCTATCCAGCCGGTCTATAAAAGGCAAGGCCAAAGCTAGTCCAACACACACCAGACTTGCCCACCAACTTCTCTCAACAACTGCGTTCCACACAGCCCCGAAAAGACAAACAACAGTCCAACTTGGTGCCTTCGGTATCTTTATCTTCATTGTCCATCCCATTCGGGTCTTCTCCAACTTGTTTACACCGCTCTTGCATCACTCATGGCTCGTGTACTACAGAGGTAGTCTTTCCCAATCGCTAGAGGGTGTGCACAAGCTCTAGCACAGACTACGTGTCAGCCATCTCGGTCTTGAGGCATACTTGCTATCTCTAAACAGCACACGGTGGGCCCAACGTGACTCGAACACGTAACAACCCCGTTATGAGCGCACTTAGTGATCCGTAACTAGTGGGCGGGGTCGGACTCGAACCGACACATACTCGCTTATGAGGCAAGGATTCTGGACCAATTGAACTACCCGCCCGGTCAGATTTGTGCTAAACTCTAATTCATGATATACTGTAATTGTGGAAATTCAATACCAACAAGAATCAAAGTTGATGGGAAGTATAGAATTCTTAAAAATCGTGTTCAGTGTCTTACTTGCATTCCATTCGGTACCTCCTCATACAGTAAAAGATTTTCTCCAGAAGAGAGAAAACTGAAAAATGCTGCAAAGCAGCGTAAACATTACCGTAAACATGTTGAAATTCATGGAGTTGGTAGACCTGGCAAAATAAAAAGATCTAGAAAGACTGAAATGGTACAAGCTCTAGGAGGTGCCTGTATGCAGTGTGGATACTCACGTTGCATGCGTAACATCACTTTCCACCATGTGAAAGATAAAGAATTTGTTCTTGCAGAGCGTTCATTTCAATACTCTTGGAAGAAACTCATCCCTGAAATTTCAAAGTGTGTGCTTTTGTGTCACAACTGCCATGGTGAAGTTCATGCTGGCTTAATTGATGTTTCTTTGAAATTAGACCAAACACTTACCGGAGTCGCCAAATTTTTAGCTCAACATTCATAGGCTCATGTTCTCTAAACATTACGCTGGAAACTGTCGAATTTTCTCTACTAGTTGTCTCATTTTTGTTTCATCAAGTTCATCGAATGACTTACTTATTCCTGTTGCAGCCAAAATATGTGTTGCATCAGAAAAAAGTGAAATGTTTTCCGGAGTAACGCCAGAGGCTACGGCCAGACCTTTTTGACCTACACCTTCTCGCATAACTCGAATTTTTTCCGGGTCGGGTGCGTGACCAGTTCCGGGCCCGCTCGTAGTCACAACATCCATAAACGGGGCAGCCAGGATCGCCGCTTCTTTAAAGTTATCCGGTTGTTTCTGGTATTTGAAAGCAACTCCACCGAAGTATTCACCATGCCATCCACTTTCGTTCCTTGCACAAAGAATCATTTTTGCTGATTCGTCTGATTCACCACTGTGGAGAGGAGTTCTAGCGTCATCGGTCCACATGCCTTTAACATAACGTGGAAGTTTGTCAAAGATGAAGGATGGGTGTTCCCCGAGTATATTAACACCGATCCATAAATCTGGAAAATTTTCGTGAACTGTTGTAGCAGTATCTAGCACCCATGTTGGCGGTACACCATGATTTATTAAGAAGATTCCATCCGCACCGGCTCGAATGGCCATTTCTGCGTTTTTTACATTTTCACTTTTATCTGTAATATGAACAACAGCGTAAAATTTCATATTATTTAACTTTCCATGCACTTCGGACAGACATAAACTTTCCGATTTTCTGAGTGATTAGTTCCACGTGGCATAAACAATCTCCACTCTTTCGGTAGTGGAGAATTAGTTTCTTGTCCACATCCGTCACAAACAATTTTGGATGCAAGCTCATTTAAACTTCCACCCAAATTGTTTCTCATTAACCATATGTGGAGTTTGCGTTGAACACCATTTTTGAGCCTCTTGAAGAATATGAATAAACTCAGGGAGCCAACTGCTAGAAACACTAAACTTACGGTGCCAATTACCGTCATCTTCAACATATAGTGTAATTATGATGTGCTGATCGTTCGCTCCTCTTGGTTCTAAATCAAGACCTACGCACTGGCCATGAAATTTCGGTGTTTCATAATTCATAGTTTTACTTCATATCCCACTTTACGTAGTAAACATATGTCTGCTGGCTGCGGTTTAAGAACTCGAAGAACTTTCTCGAGCCAGTTGCATGTTGGTTCTTTAACGCCGGTTTCGACAGTGGAGAACTAGTTTCTTGTCCACATCCGGGTCTATTTCCTTCTCACTAAACACATTCGTTTCGCTGTAGCTAAGCATTAAGTTTGTCTCTCGACAAGCATAATGACTGTGGCGCAAATAAGTTTGTCGGCGTATCTTCCACTCCTATAAATACCATCATCAAACATTTTCGGCCGCCATTCAGATAACCAGTCCAATGCCGGAGTCATATACCGGTCCATCTCATCTTGGGTGGCTACGCGCACATGCAAAATCCCATGCCCCGCTTTTAAACTATATTCAATACGACTTGAAGTAGTCATTTAGTGCTCCTGGCAGGAGTTGAACCCGCAACCATCCCACTTGAAAAGGGCCGATCTACCGTTGATCTACAGGAGCAAAAAATACACTTACTGGTTCCAGCGCGCCCGACAGGAGTTGAACCCGCAACCATCCCACTTGAAAAGGGCCGATCTACCGTTGATCTACGGGCGCCCGGATCTTACGCTTTAGAAATTAGGATTTGCGAGCTTGAGACCCGAACATACTTTACGTCCCATTTTCCCCGGTTCAAATGCGATGGCAGTTAAACGATTTCCGAAATCCGGTTCACGGAAAACAGAGTATTTGACACCGAGTCGTTCAGCTTTATCGATGAGTTTTTCGAGAGCTATTTCATCCGGAACTTTAAGCCATGCAAGGTGGTTAGACTCTCGAAACCATTGCTGTTCAACACCCGGATGTTCATGACAAAACTGGATAGCCGCGTGGCAGGATTGTACTCCTTGAGCTCCTGGAGGAAGGTCGGCCCGTGTAACGATATGAAGTTTCTCCATATTTATCGGTTTTGAACATCTACATTTATGCTCACTACAAACCGGCCCCCCGAAATCACAACATGTGAACTCAGCCAGTTCTTTGCAACTGAAGTATTTATCTTCAGAATCAAATGGGTCTGGGATATGAGAATAAGCGCATTTCATCATGGCTTATTCTCCAATTCGAACAAGAATTCAGCTGGATGTTTCCCGTAAGAAGAATGCAAGCCTCGTCTTTCCAACTCGTTTAAAATATAACGGCGTCGGTATCTTAAGGCATCGATAGCCCCTGTGTGTAGCTTGGTCATGTGATCGAGCTGAATGTGATCGAGCGATCTTAGCCATACTTCATAATCGGTAGCACCTCCGAAGCCTTCTTGCGATTTCTTCCAAAATTTAAGTAGACTGTAACTTTTGAGATTCGGGTTGGCTTCAAACACGAGTTTCGTGAGACGTTCGATTTCCTTCTTGCGCTTCGTTAAAGCCTCTTGAGTGGCTGCGTTTAATTCATCCATCGCCCTATGAGCTTCAGGGTCATCATTTAGATAGCCGTCTACGTTAAGTTCAGCAACGTGGAGACGATATAATTCAGGATGCAACTTACAGGCTCTGGGGTGACCTCCGGAGCCACAGGTACATGTTATTTCCGGTTTCATGCGGCCTCCTGTGCACTTTCGGAGGTCTTCTTTACTTCAAGCCATGCTTTAATGGCTTCTTTCTCAAAATTATGTTTTCGAGCTTCCAGACAGCGTTGAATACACAAAGCATATGGCCCTAAATTCGGCGTAGTCTTAGCTTCAACAACATAATACGGCATTCCACGAAGGAAGGCATATCCTAGTAGAAGGTCTCGGGTGTCTGATCCGTACCTGCGTTTATCCTGCCAAAAGCCCCATCGTTCTAGGCCACTGGACCCGTTTATTTGCTTACGGATAGCGCGACTTTCTTGCTCGCGCTGGCGTAACTCAGCTCTGATTTCCGGAAACTTTGATTTTTTGCTCACGACAAATTCTCCTGTGACTGGGTGTTTCGACTCAATTGAGGAAACACGTCACAGGGAGGGCCGCGACAAGAGTTAATTCACAAATCGCGTGTATATGCGATGGAGATAGAGCGCTTCATTACTCCAATATTATAACCATGAGCTTTCAAGAAGTCAAGTATTAGGGTTTGATTAAAGTGTATATATGAAATGACGTTCATTCGAGCTTTTACTTCATCTGGTCTTCGATCAGTCTTGCTTCAAGATGTAGATGTTGGGTCTACCCTCAGCAGTTCGGCTTCCCTGTTACGTTGATTGCAACGGGGAACGAGTTTATTACCGGAAGCGGGGTAATAGGAGCTGGAGAGACGTTTGTCTTTACGGCGTTCTACGATCCTTCTCAAAATCTAGTGCCTGCTGCTTGGCTCGTTCTTCCGCTGACCGCTCAGCCAAAGTTTTATATAGCGGATTTCGCCACGAATGGTCCACTACCATCGTACACAGTCGCGAGCGGGCCGCCCCAATTTCTTACAGCGACAGCCAACGGTGCGCTTCCTGATCGGTCCATGGGGAGTAGGTAGCAAGCTGCTTGTACTCCATGAGCAGCTTGGTGGAAACAGCGTCAATGGCTTATGGAGTTTGACTCAAGTCGGAGACGGATCGACGCCGTTCATCTTAACGAGGGCTGTAGTTATCAGTCCGTGGGATCGGATAGGACTACCTGTCCCTTACAACAACAACCCTGAGAACCTAGACGCCCCATTTCTCGGATGCACGTTTGTAGCTAACCAAAATTCCTCAGATACATTTATGTTAGAGACTCCGTTGCACGTACCTTACAACTCTTGGTACACAGCGGGTGCACACACGATTTCTCCAGGAAGAGTGTATCCGGTTGTCCCGGGCGGGGGCACAGTGACATTGAACCTTCCGTCCATGAATACGTCGAACACGTTGAACTTGATCAGTAGTCGTTTTGCCGTATCCGTTTATACGGCAGGGACACTGGTGATCGATTTTGGCCAACAGTCTTTCCTGACAACACTTTCAAACCCTCTCGGTCCGGTCCCAGTGAACACTGGAGACTACTTTGAGTTTCTATACTTCGAGAGCTTTGGTGTTGGTTACGTGTGGCAACAAACTCGATAGCCAGTCATACCGCTTGAAGCTCTACGTACTTCCAAATATTTGATTTCGGATCGAATGTGGTTTTCAAGACGGGGGCTACGAGTCCTTCTGATAGAAGAACACACAGTCTTTCTTCAGAAACGGCTTTGATTACCCGCATCATTTCTGCAGCAGCTTCATCCCCGTCAAGCTTCGTTTCGAACTGCTCACATAGTTTATTTATCAATTCCCGGTTTTTCATCTATCCACCCCAAGAAGAAAAATCTTACCAACGGACACGTGTAAGTCTTATTCATACATCAAGCTTCCTCGAATTTCGATGAATGAGTTGTTTAGATTCACCTGGAGGAAGTTATGCATATTAATGATAGCGGATGGTTGACTCTTGAGGATAGTGAACCGAAGACCATTGGAACATCATCTCATATAGTCCAATCTCTTGTAATTGGTAGCTCGCCAAATTGTTCGCCAGGTCTCGTTCCTGCAAACATGAAGTTCATTGTTGCGCATTGGACGGGTGGATCGTCTGCAAGCAGCGCTCAAAGTTGGTTATCAAACCCACAAGCTAAAGCATCAGCTCACTTCATTCTTGATAGGAATGGGCAGGTCATTCAACTTGTTCCAACAGACAAAGTCGCGTGGCATGTTGGCCCTTCAGAATGGAAAACCGCTACCGGAAATTACACTCAATTAAACCGGTATAGCATCGGTATTGAATATGTGAATCTCGGCGGTCTTAAAAAGACAGAAGGCGGAGTATTCATTTCTACAACTGGCAGAACAGTTGCTCCCGAAGATGTGGTTTCACACGTAGAAAATGGAAAAACTACATATTACCATGCTTTTCCCCATGACCAAATCATGGCTGGATTGTCTCTCATGTCTGCAATTAAAACAAAGTTTCCAACTGTTGAAGATATAGTCGGTCACATGGATATAGCTACTCCAGCAGGACGTAAAGCAGATCCGGGTCCAGAGTTTCCGATGGCTTGGTATAAATCCAAGTTGCTTGGTCGGTCAGACGATGAAACCGTAGTTTAATTAGTCTGACTCTAAATCGAGTTTTAGTTCAGGAAATGACTCGTAAACTGCTGTGATGAGAACTCGGCATTGTTCAATGGACATCTCACTAATATGGTAAACTCCTGTCTTTGAACGCATCCAAGCGTATGCCTGAACTCGAGACATGAATTTCATTTTCCATATTCTATCGAACACTTCATGGGCTTCTGATCGAGCTTTTCTAGTTTTAGAATCCGCTGGTATTCCATGTGGAGAGCCATTCGGATGAGCTCCATGTGAACCACGGCACCCCGGTGTATCATGGCACTTATACGCAATTCCAAAGCGAGTTTTTTGAAGTTGCATGGTATGATTACAGTCAGGACATAACAACTCGTGTTCTGTGTATTTTTTCCCGTTGATTTCAACGACTCGTGACACAATTAATTCCATCGCACTTCACACCAATGACAAAACATACATGGAACGTTCACGATAAAAATACGCACCAGTGGGCATGGTTCTCATTGGAAACAGATAAAGGTGTTTACGAGGTTTTACCGATGCTTGACAGCTTTGTAGGTAATCAACACTTTTACATGTTTGAAGTAACTCTTAAAGGAAAGATGATTGCGATAACTCAGCCATTCCCGCTAGATAAAATCAAAGCAGGACGAAGAGCTGGACAGTTATTAGCCCAACAACACTTGGAAGGTAAAGTTTAGTTTTTCGGTTTCGGTCTGCAGTTGACTACAATCATGATCTCACTGATCGGGTGTCTATACTCAGTGGGACCACCAATGTGGCTTCTTCCTGTTAAACCAACAATTTCTCTGCCTTTATATAACTCTCGAGCTGCCACTGAATTAGAAGCTATGACGGATACTCCACGATCAGCAAGTTGATCAATTACGATGGACAATAATGTATGATCAACGAGCCCGAACCCTTCTTCCGTATAACTAGTGAAATTTGATGTTTTAGACGACGGAAGATACGGAGGGTCGAAATATACGACGTCTCCAGGTTTCGCTTCTCGAAGCACAAAATCGAAGTTCTTCTCAACAAGTTTTGCTGTCTTCAGCGATTTTGATATAGCTATTAGGTTATCTCGATCACAAATAGTCGGGTTATCATATTTTCCAAATGGAACGTTAAATTTTCCAGCCTGATTTACTCTATATAGACCGTTAAAGCAAGTCCTATTGAGATAAATGAATCTCGCAGCTCGTTCTACAGGTGTTTTCCCGTTGACTTCCTCAGCTCGGATATCAAGATACTTTTTTCTATCATATTTATAATGTCCGGATTTGAGCTCGCGGATGAGTTCATCGACATCACTCTTTATCACTCTGTAAGCATTCATGAGCTCCGGGTTCGTATCTCCTAAAACAGCTTTCTTGAAACGACCTTGTTTTACAAGATCAAAGAAAACTGCCCCTCCACCTAGAAGCGGTTCAAAGTACGTATTAAATTTAAGTGGAAGTCTTTCCAAAATGTGTCGAGTCATTTTGGACTTACCGCCGACCCATTTAACGAATGGATATGGTGATTCTCTTTGAGCCATTTGATCCTAGGATGTCATAATCATTTTGATTATGGTATCATTACAAGATTTTTTATCGTGTTCTCGAAAACCAAGCGGTTGCGGAGAACCGCAACGATTACATACCTTACTAGGCATGACTTCGGGGAATCTCATAGCGAAAGTTTTTCGATATGACTCGGACTCTCGTTCTATTTTATATGCGAGTCCATCCCATTCAGATTTCTTAAATCGTGGGAACTTCTTTTCAATTCTTTCGAGTTCTCTCTTACTTGGAAGCGCATTAGTATATCCTGGTTTCGTATGTGGGTTAAAATAACGACCATCAGCACGTTCATAACTGACACGCTGGACCCATGACTCACCATCCCATTCAACCAAGTTTCGTCCGACACGCACAGATGAAAAAAACATGATTTTCTTCACTTCACTTGAGTTGAATTCAGTCGGGTGTTGAACCGGTCCAGATAATATACCCTCTTTACAGAGAAATGTCAGAGCATGGCCTATATCGTGAATTGGAGTTTGCATGGAGTATGCCAGGGTTTCTTTCACAAGATATCTTAAATACGATTCTACAATGATTATCGCAATTGTATTAGCGATCTCCGGACTCCATCTAGTAGTCCGTTTCGATACCTTCCTCCGCTTCAGTTTTCGTGGTGTAGGTTCTTCGTCAAAATTCATGATGGCACCAGTCCATGAATGTTTACTCGGGGAATTAGAAAACGTACAGTAGTAACATCGCTATCGAGTTAACTTTTCAGTAAGTATGAGGATGAACGGATGAAGTGGGTGTGTAGGGCACGAGCGGCTCTTCTTTTTTGGTTTTATCCAGATGATGGTCACAGGTTCCAACTTAAGTGGCATGATGACTGGAGAACTTCAGAGGAAGAACAAGTTATGTATCTCGAGTGTGGTACATGTAAAGAAAAATCTTTTTAGTATAGAATTCATATGAAATGGTTCGCTGTAAGTAGGAGCCGGATATGGACCAAAATATAGTAAAATGTGACCGTTGTGGATTAATGGTTTCGAAGCAACTGATTAAATATCATGTGTGTCAAGGAAAGAATCCTGACTTACGTTCCGTAAATATTCCGTTGAACGTCTGGGCCACGAAACCGAGACTGAATCAATCAGTGACGTCTGTTCCACCAATCCCGAAGATTGCAAAAGATATAATAATAAAAGAACTTCGTGATCAACTCGATAAATCAGAAAAAGACAATAGTTTTTTGAAAAATAAACTCAATTTAACAAGAAACATGCGTGACTACTTCGTTTTCGGTTCGTTCGGGCTAGTTGTCATTCTAGTTTTAACATGGACTAAACACTGTTGAATGTACAATTGTTGTCAAAACATAACACGGGAAGTATGGTAATGACTTTATGTCGCAGTTCAAACAATTCCGTCAGTTATAATTTGTAAATGAAATTGGTTAATGACAGTGACAATATGTTACGTGAGGTCTTTAAAGAAGACTTGATTCGTCGTAAGAAAAGTTTCATTCTATGGATTTTAGGTTACTCAGCACTGATCATATCCATAGTTACAGTGTCTTTCATACTTATAAGATGGACGTGGAATGATATTGAAAAACGTAAACGTGTTCAATGTCTTGAGTATAACGGGCCTTTACTCAATGCGTGTCTTAAAAATTGTAGTCTTTCATCAAAGTTAACACACGCAGAGTGTGAAGATTTTTGCGAAAAAATATCTTGTAAGGAATGGACTCGGTAAAATGTTCATAACAGCAGACCAACTCGTTTCGTTTAGATATCACAAATAAGGTTTGGCCTCCCCGAGCATGAAGCTCGGGGAGGCCACCACCAACCATACGACCACAGCGAAGACCTTAGATTACCATAGGTTCGCCGTTGTAGGAAGCTATTTCAGTGGACTCCCTTTATGTTTTCCACGCGTATCCATCGCATCCGAGCTCAAGAAATGGACTCCCGTCTTGATCTAGCTCCGAGATCAACTTCGGATGTTTCCAGTATGGGGAACTGCAGTCCAAACAAATCATCTCACCGGAAACACGAGTCATTTCTGGTGTCGTACTTAGATAAACATGACTTCTGACACCGGCCCGGCGAGCTCTTCGGACCATATCTCGAGTTCCGCTACCAAGTTTTGAATCCTCGTGGAAAGCATAACAACCTATTGGTTGAGCGTATTTCTTCCCAGCTTGAACCAATATTTCTTTCATTTGTTCATTACGTATCGGACCGGCAGCATATCCAAAGGCATCCCAGTCAGCAGGGACCGGAATGATAGAGATACCGAGTTCTGCTACCCCTCCGGATAAAATATCAGCCCCCCTCTGGGCCCCGTGTATGATGGTTAGTCCATCCTGATCAAGACTAGACATGACTTTTCTGATTGCTTCCGCATCTTTCCAGTCTCTGGATCCGCAGAAAATCGCGATCACTTGATAAATTACATCTCTTTGGTGGTTTCTACTAAGAGTGCTTGACCGAGTTTATCAAATAATGGAATGACGATGTTATCGTAATCGGCATTTGATATATTTACTTTAATAACAGAATCGTTTATTTGTAGCTGTAAAACAGCTTTTCTACTACTTTCAATAGGCTTAAGATCTACCCTATTTCCTTTATCGTCTTTAATCTCATCGATTTCTACGGTTTCTTCAAAACCGATAATATGACACTTAATATTCATTTTTGCACATCCATTTTTGGATAACTGACCGCAATTCGAGCGGATTCAGACATGGCTTCAACTCTAGTTATTGTGTTTGCCAGTATCCGGACCAAATGTTCCGGAATTTGATGACGTTTGGCGTTAATAACTAAACTTTCACGGATATTTCCCGTGTTATGTCTCAGTGTAGCTGCTTTCCAGTCTATCACCATTTCAAGTAAGTCAAAAAGGTCCATTCCTAAAACGCCGTCCGGGAAATGCTCCGGGTGGTGAGAATTATGAGCATAATGATTGTCTATAGCGGGTTTCATTGCAGCAAGAGTAGCAAGGTATTCAGCAGACCCGTACTCTAATCCTTTCAATGCTGAAGTATACTTCGTAAATGACTCAACTTCTTCAGCTGAGAATTTAGATAAATCGTGTTCTCGAGACCTACGAACAAGCTCACCCATAGCTTCCATGAGTAATGCTCGGACAGTGAGCACATGTCTCATGGTCTCAGCATTCGTTAATTTTTCTTCCGGTGAAAGTTCTGTTTTAAATTCCATACTATTCATCTATCTTTCCAGAGAATCCCTTTATTCCGGGTAGACTATGAACTCCCTGAATCTTCAAAGGTTTAAGCTTCCTTGGTTTCGCTCCGACACCAGCCTGAATGACGGTTTTCAGTTTATGGCATCTTACGCATAATGTTTGAATATTAGACAGTCCGCAAAGACCACCACCATTCTCAACCGGAACGATGTGATCAGCATGCCAAAGTGTCTTTCTGGCTTCGTTTATCGTAACATTTAAAGCTATAAGGAGAACTTTATAAGGTTCTGCTTTTTCATTATATCCACAGCTTTTTAGAATATTTTCAAGTTGAATCTTTTGAAGTCTCGTGTCTGAATTACACGACGCGCATATACCAAGATCGCGTTTATACGTATGCTCTCTTAAATATCCAACATTTGAACGAAGTCTCCATTCGTGAACACACTCATCTGAGCAGAAAGTTCTTCGAGGAGGCTGGACTTCTTTTTTACACCAGCGACAAAGTCGGAACCCGTTCGGGCCTTTTCGGCCTCGAAGTTCTTTGTCGCTATCTCGAGTAGTAATTTTTCTGCGTTTACTCACAGAAAAACAGTACGTATGGCGGAAGCGAAGGGATTCGAACCCCTGGTACCTTTCGGTACATTCGATTTCAAATCGAACGCCTTAGACCACTCGGCCACGCTTCCAAGTTTCGACATGAACAACCCCTTTACACAAGTCCCATGTCTTTTGGCATTTAGTGCAGTAAGCAAAGTCGTCGTAGCAAGACATCACGTTGTGGCCGAACAGTTTGCATAACAAACCTTCTTGCTCCGGGTTAGTCTTGTAGTTCTTCTCACCACAAGTATGGCAGCAATAGTAGCCATTGCCCCATATACACAAACCATGATGGCCTCGCAACTTACAGATCAGCTTGCCTAGCATCACTCTTCCTCATCCGAAGCACCAACGATCTCTGGATACGCTTCAATACCTCCATTGAGCTGGACCATAGCATGGTTGAAAGTGACACCATACCGGATGGAGACCATGAACGATTCGATCAGCATCATTGGCAAGAAGATATGCATGGCACAACATGAGAATTGTTTTACGTGATCACAAGTTTCGTTAGCATCAAGCTTGGCAAAGCAAGCCATGATCTCTTCTGGCTTGTAGTTACCAGCTAGTAGTTCTTGCATGGACTTGTATGACTTGGTGACTCGCTCATCCGCATCACTCGATGGTGGACCCAAATCGTATATGGGTCGCCAACGAGTTAGGAACGCTGGTAAAGTGGCCAGAGTGATTGCTTTACGCTCAGCTATATAGAGCCCATCGACTTGCTGACCATCAATGGTCACTCTTATAGGTAGCTCTCGTATCTTGATCATCTGCTACTCCGAGATCCCGAGGGTCATGATTCCATCACATATGCTGCACGAAAATGTCCAATAACATATTCCCAAAAAGGATTTGCTAGAACTTCAGACATCTTCGTAGTGTTATATCCACGTGGCATGACTGATAAACAAAGACGTTCCGCGTCTGTAACTGTTGCCAATGGCGACTCTGATGACGTCGTAAATCTTTGCGCCATAGAGAAACTGATTTCACCGTCGTAAAATTCACATATATCGTGAATGTTTACTTCTTTCCCGGTTTTTTCAAGTCGAACGAGTTTAAGTTTTGCTTTCTTACTCGTTTGAACACCAACGATGGACACTGACTCGTCGAGCCACGGAACTTTATCTCTAAATATCTCGTTCTCACCCACAATCGAAATTACACTTATAAAGACTTCTTTGCGTTCATCTAGTTTTCTAACATTCTTCGCCGTATGTTTAAACGGTCTCTAGTACAAAATTTGCACTCATACTGAACACTATTTTCACGTGTTCGCAGTCAAAGTATGACAGTAGATAGTCCAGCGTTTCATGCTGGAACGGTGTCATAAAAGCTAACAAATCTTAGATGGATCAGCATCACGACCGAGCATTAACATGACATCTTTAAAGCCCATTTGGTGAGCTGTAAGGCGTACTATGGCCTCGAGCTTTTTACGGTCAGGCTCGTCAACTTGTTCAACTGCGTCTGCAAGAACGCGGCATAATGCGGTGACAAGTGAACCAGGTGCTGCCACATCCTCACACCCAGCATTAGACTCAAGAAAATCGCTTATCGCGATGTACCAAGAATCTGCTCTTTCTCTGTCTATTCTCACAGTTATGCAGAGGAATAAACAACTCCGTGCAGATTCACCGAGGCTTCTTGTTAATTAGGTAATCAAATTCCTACAATAAAATATAGGACCATACATCATATGTTTGGTATCTGATTAGCTCTAGCAAGTGATGCATTAGTGAAACGCCGATCCTCAGACACTTCAACACCAATCCAAAGAGGTGGTTCGTAACCTTCATATCGCGTTTTCAGTTCAATCCTAGCAACCCATAGTCCTTCGAGAGGACCATGAAATTCATCGATATCCCATGTGTGATTCCCGTGACTAATTTGACGTCTCGTTTTAATAACTGAGTGGCGGCATAGATCGAGCATTTTTTCAGCATCTTGCCATGGCACTTCATACTCAAATTCTTCACGATGAACAAGTCCTGGGCCCTTCACGGCAATCCATGCTTTATCACCTGATATGCGAACTCGAACAACCGGGTCTATAGATAAATAACCTTGAGAAATGAGTCTGCCAGATGGCAAGTCGTTCGGTAGTTTATCTATTTGAACAAGAAAACGACGTTCAACATCAAGATTTTTTGGTGGTTTAGGACCAGCAAGACATCCTAAGCAATTAGCTTTCGGTAAATTTTCCGGATCTTCAAACGAAACCCACCTATGACCCTCAGGCCAGTCCTTGGGGACTGTCGTCATTCCACATAGCGTCCATCCATGACGTAGAATATGAATCATCATCGCCATATGATGCTATATCACTCCGTTTTCTAAGTCAACACGAATCATCGATTCATGACCTCCAATACTTGTTTTTCGAAGTTCGCATGAGCTTCCATGATAGTCCATAGGGCTGAAGCACTTGCTTCAACAAGAAACTGTTCTCCGCGCCATTCTTGTTTATACCAGTTACGTCGTGTATCACCAGATAACATGGGTTCAGTTCTATCGTCTTGTCCCAAGTAACGCCGATTTTTCTTCGGAGTCACTTTTAAAAGAACATGGCCATCATGTAAACCAACTAACTGACACTGTAACGTAGAAACAATGTCATTAAATTCTGGTGTTCCGAATATATTTTCTTTGGTTGTCCAGTATATAACGAACTTATCGCGGTTATCTTCACGACTGTTTCTACCAAGACCTCGAAATTGAATATGGAATGGAAAGTTTTCAAAACTTCCCGCAAGATCTTTCATCTGCTGAACGAGTTTAGAACTGATACTATCGGAAATGTCACCGATCATCATATCAAAACATACAGTCACGTAAATATTACAGTAAATATGTGTAAATTTTACAGTTTTCTGTGTAATTTTATCAACGAAGCTTTCAGAACTATCCGTCGAAAATTGAAAAATACTAGTGGTATTCTCTTCGGAGGATAAGTTGCATAGTTTATTCGGAGTGTCAAACATCTTTGTGGAGAGAGTATTTAAAGAGATGGAGACCACAGGTCTCACTCCGGAAGGACTTCTTTCTGCTTCCGGTTTAGATAAGTCTGAGTTTATTCATGTATTGAACGGTGACCACGTTCATGCGCCAAACCTATACGCGCTCATTGATTCATTACCCGGTCTCAATGACTTTTTTGAATCATTTAATCCAAATACTGCACCGGATCCATATATTAAAGAGAAATGGAGAGAATATGCTTCAGAGCTGCGGGATTTGAGAGAAGCTGCAGGAGAATCTCAGGCTGAACAGGCTATCCGTCTAGGCATTTCAGAAAATGAACTAAAGTTTATAGAAGAAGGCGATACGTCACCGAGTATTCTTCTATTTCGCAAAATAATGGAAGAATATCCGGGGTTTTCTACCACTCACATAAATATGAGTTTGCCAACTCTTTGGCAAAAAATTGTTGATTTTGTAACGAAAAATAAATGGCATATCAATACGCTGTCGTCAAAGGCTCGTATATCGGAAAAAAGACTTCGTCTCATCATTAATGGATCAGAACCTAAAACAGATGAAATGAAACGATTGAAGATACTGATCCCAAATCTGCCGAGCTGGAAGCCAGAGAAACAGCTGATACAAAATACTCCAGTTAAAAGCAGAGAGCAGAGTCAAAATACTTTCGAATTTTCTCTACCGGAGATTTCGAGTGATAACTTTTTGGATGAAGAAAAATCGGTTTTTTCAAATAAACCTGATACTGATGATGTGACAACACAAGTCATTATTCCAGATGAACCGAGTGAAAAAACCGATTTCTTCAAGTTTCTCACTGAAGAAGAGCGACGAAGAGTTTCCATGTGTGAAGACGCCCTTCTGAGGCTCGGATCTAATGACCAAGAAAACTGGCGTAGACGAGAACTTTTTCCGGACGACACAAGATCTGGGAAACACTGGATATATGATTTTCTAGAAAAAATCGTTGCTTCTGAAGTAGTGGAGCGGCACGGAGATAATCGACATACTAGATATATCGGGATAAAGGATCGGGTTGATAAACTTATCAGTGATCCTGAGTGGTTGATGAAGTTAATTGTCCCTTCAGCTCTATCAAGGGTTGGGATGGAAGAAGACGTACCGGAAGAGAAAAATGTCGAAAGTGTTATACCGGAGCAAGTAACTACTCCTGTTCAAAGTTCTGACGGTGTTTTCGGTTCAGAAGCAATCTTTCAGTATTACCAAATTCTCAGTTTTCAACATGACAAAATTGAAAAAATTGAAAAATCAATCGGGGAAATAAATCATAAATTAGATGAAATTTTGACTGCTATAAAAGGAAAGCCATGAGTATACTAGAAGATCTTAAAGCAAGATATGCTTTTGAGATGACAGAAAGAGAGCGAGCCACTCTTGAAGCTCAAATCTGGTCTCTTGTGCCTCGAAGTGACAGAGACTCAACGAAGCCAGGAATGGCGATGTACATGAGCAAACTGTTCAGTGTGGCACATAGAACCATTCGAGTTCGACAGTATCTTCTTCGCGCTGGGTCAGCAGCTGATCCACTCTGGGACCGCGTACAAAAAGACATGACTCTATCGACTGCTTTGAACATAATGCAAGAAGCATGGAGTTTAAAACAGTCGAATTCCTCTATGGAGCTTAGTGCCGCTGTCATTAAGAGTATTGAAGACTATGATAAATCTGGTGATTATGCCGCAAAGAGCTCAAATGGGAAATTAGTTCGCAGAAAACGACCGAATAGTATTCGCGGACCAACATCAACGTCAACGTCAACGTCAACGTCAGCTAATAAAATATTTTGGAACACTCTCCGAGCTCACATCGGTGACTACGCGAAATCTCGACTTGAAGGAACTGATCCGGTAATTTATGATCGGATTCTTCGAAGCTTTGAGGCGGATTTGAATATACTTTTCGAAGATTTTCAACAAGAACTTTCTAAAGCTCCGAGAGCCGGGCTTGAAATCTTAGCTGTGAGTCGCAAAGTGATGATTCAAGCTTGCAATATACTTGGCATGGACCCACCAAAACCCGGGAAACCAGTCAACATGAAACTTGCGTCAACTCAAAGGAAAAGATTCGGAAGAATGTATCACCCAGACGTAAGTGGTGGGTCAAAAGAAACAACAGATCAATATATGGCCGCCATGGAAGCATATAGGATACTACAAAAATATAGTGAAAATTTTACAATTTCAAATGTAAAAACTAACGGATAATGGAGATTTGAATGTCTAGTAAAAAGAAAAACAACGTAGAGAAAAATCACGTACACGATGTACTTGCTCGAATTGCGGAATATAAGCATATTCCGTCACTCAATGTTCCGCAACGAATTGCTCATTTTCTCGACTGGTCTGCTTCACACATCAAGAAGACATATTTCCAGTACAACATTATTTGCAAGGCAATAAATGGGTATAACCATACGCCGCGCCTTGATACGAAGGATGTTGAAATGGTTCGGTATTCCATGACCCGCGTGAAGCACATTCTTCGAGAAAAATACAAACGCGGGTTTGATTATAGTCGTGGTCTCGGAGTTCGGGCTACTGTCGACGATAATGATACGACGAATTACTCGCTTGCAAATGCCGCCAGGCGTTTCGTTTCAAGTAAGCAAAACGTTGATCGCATCGCCAGTATCATCGACCAGTCAAAACTGTCAGCGAAAGAGTCTACGTACTTCAGTAACGTAACTGGAGCTTCGAAACTCATCACTACCACTCAGATTCAAAAGCTGTTGCCTCCGAAGACGACTTCGTCCGATCCGAAGTAACAACGTATTACCATGGTTGGTCATATGGGTGTAGACTTTGAATTCATTCAAAAAATGATCTTTGAAGCGAAGAAGATCTCTCCTACTTGTAAAATCGTATTTTTACATGACTGCATTGAATTCGATATACCGGAAAATGAATTTGATAAATTTACAAATATGCAGTTTAAAATCATAAAAGAACGTTTTGGTGACATTAAACTTACGATCGACCACAAACCTGGCCAGCTTTGGAAACAATTAAATGAGTAAGAAGATTTTGATCACTGGAGGAGCAGTTCACGCATTCCTCGACAGCAATAAAATTGTTTCAAACAGGACTCGTGGTCTTTGGGCTAGAAAATTCGCTGAGTATTGCGTGAACTCAGGGCATGAAGTTACGCTTCTCCTTCCGGAAATCGGAAACAAAGAGGATGAGTTCTCGAGTAAATTTCGAATTAACGTACATAAAGGTTTTTACGATTACCAGAAGATTTGTCTTCACCACGCGGAGACACATGATGTTGCAATCATGGCGGCGGCAGTAACGAACTGGATTCCTGAAAAACCATTTGAAGGGAAAATGCCGACAGATGTGGATAGGATACTAGTTCCATTCATCCTGGCTCCTCGAGTCATCGATGATATGAGGAAAGTTAATTCGAAGTTAACTCTCATCGGGTGCAAGCTCACGATCTGTCCGACATTGGAAGAAACTTTCAAGCTTGCTCAGAAAACTATGGAGGGGTCTAAAGCTCATGCGGTCATTGCAAACGATCTCAAGCGCGGACTGAAAGAGAAATATCTATGTTTTCCGGATGGGTCTATTCACGAGTTTATCGATGACTTCCCCGGACTCTTTCGAGATCTCCTTGCTATGATAGAGGATGAGCATTTCAGAACCGATGCGCAGTCATTTGTAACAAATGACTCAAGAATGCTAGATGTAAAACAACTAATGGTTGAGTTACTGCAAAAATATGGACATCGGTTCGTAACGAAGTATGCTGGACATGAGAAGGCATTCGGATCAATTGCTGTCCGAACACCATTTGGTGGTGCGCTCATGACTCCGAGGGAAAAAAGTAAAAGTTTCCAAATAGATGCGTGTGTTAATGTATTAGGGATGGATGAAACTGGACGTAGCATTCTTACTGAAGACGGCAAGAAAGCAACAATGAATGCACCACTTCTGATGCGTATGATTCGGAAGTTTAATGCTGACTACGTCATTCATCTACATGAAATTCTTCCTGACGTACCAACGCAAGCTTATGCCTCGCCAGGAACCGTTCGAGATTCACTCCGTGATTTACAGCCAGCTTTCAATATTGAAGGTCACGGATTTATAGCTGCATATAAAGACGGGAAGCTCGTATCGTGAACTTTCTGAAGTGCACGACTGAAAAGTATAACATTTTATACGCACGGTGGATCGATGCTGAACCGGGCAGACTTCTAGATCTTGCCAAATTTGATCCGACGAAAGATAGACTACTCGATTTATGCGGCGGAACTGGTGCAGTATCTGATGAAGCAATGAGACGGGGAAAAATTGAACGTCAACCGATTCTGATTGATCTTAATCCGAGAAATAATTCATACGTCCATTCTGTACGCGGGGATGCTCAAAGTGTTGATACATATGTAGGACTTCCGCAATGCAGTGTGGTGGTTATCCGACAGGCAATGGCTTATCTGGACCCGCAGAAAACAGCATTGGCACTGACTACTTCAGGCATCTTGACCCGAAGAGCTCATATTGCCTTCAATTTATTCGCAGCCCCTCGGTGGGGAAAGAAATCATACGATCATAAAGGCCGTCATTACTTCGAAGCATCAGGATTTATTGGAAATAAAGTGGGTCATATCCAGGCGTGTCGCGGGTCGGGTTTCGACATTTCAGTATTTCGGTATACGGATCCGAAAGAGGTGGTCAAGAAAATGGAATTCGCTTTCGACCTCGTTAAATTCGTAGAAGATGGGAAATCGGTCAGAGTACTGATGCAGAGTAGATGAGTGTCAGATCCGAATAATTTCGAACGTCTTACTAATATGAATAACAACACCCTCATCGTTCCGTCCAGCATCTGCACCGCTTTCGACAACCATAAGGTTATTGGAAGTAAGGTCACGCATCGCGTGGACTTCTTTCGCATTCTCATGACTGCCGTGGAAGCCCATGACTTCAGTCTTGACCGAGTACCCGGTCAGGCGTTTCTGCCCCTTCCAGACGCCCTTCCGTTCGTCTCTAGCGGTGTCGGAAAGCATGTTGACGACCCGGAAGCCTACACTTTATGTTCGTATAGGGGTCGAGTTTCAGCGTTTCTTAGACGTCGGTTCGCTAGTGCACCAACTGAATGCAATGCGGTAGTCTATACCCGTGATGCATATCTTAATGATCCCGACATAACTCAAGAGGAGCGCCGTCGAATTAACGAACTATATGACGGTGCCACCCATATTTTAGTAGCGGTTCTGGTCGGATCAGGCCCAAGCCAACTAAACCCGTATCGTTTCGTAGCAAATCTTGCCGGTGGCAATCATGAGGCACAGATATGGACCGCAGACGAAATCCGAACCAGAGCTAAAGAAATCCTGGCTTACGATAATGAGTGGGTAACGGTTACTGACTAGTATTGGTACATAATGAAATCAAAAAGATCGCTCTACAAGCTCTCACGAAGCATGATATGTCAAGGCAGCGGATTTGTGATGGGCGGGTATATTGAAGCTCACCGCACTACAACGATTAAAGTTACGTGCGTAACATGTTGGAGACAAGTAGATGCCGCGCCGATTGAACCAGAGTGGCGAACAGATCTTCGTGTGGACGGACAACCTGTAGAAGTTACGCGTAAGAAAATCGTTGAACACGAATTCGGTAACAAATATTTAGTGTTATGGCGTCGTGACAATCACTTATGGATGTTTCGTTTATCTATTGTTTTGTTTGCGGCTTCAGCGATTCAAACTCCGTTGTTCGGACTAATACTTAGCGGATACACACTGGTGAGTATATTGATAACGTTGTATATAAGAAGAAAACTTAGTACTTCGAATACGAGTTCTGAAAATTAGGGGTGGGCGAACGACGTCCTTGCTTCCAGATCAGTGCTGGTGATCAGCCAACACCGGATACTCGATCCTTGACTCAGAGCCATATCATGATGGCTTTTGACCATATGATACGTGGACGCGAGTAATTCGCTCGCCCCTAATTTTCAGAACGATGATAGCGGGAGGATTCGAACCTCCACTACAGTTCCGTGATGCTGACTAGGCAGTCACGTCGAGCTTCATGGGCTAGTCAGTTCCCATTCAGCCACAGTCTCCGCAGCAGCACCATGCTCGCCACCAATAGTGTTACGTAGACATTCTAAAAATTTACGACTGAATACTTTCGCGCTGTTCTTTTTCCGATACTCTAGCCCTTTGCTCTTGCAAAGTTTGAGCTCCAAGAGTGTCTTTAGAACGTTGACTCTTGTGAGGCTTGCAGAGAAGACAACCCGCTCGAGAGCTCTTCGGTCGACGACGTTTGTGATTCATTGTTCACTCCTGCCGGTGCTACCGGCGTAGTAGTGAACTGGATCACGAAATTAATTTGCCACTGGAACATTAACTTCACGCTGTATCTGGGCTATCGTATCATCATACCATGCGTAAACGTGGGACTTGAAAGGGCACATCCAAAAATAATCTGGTCCGAGAAAATACCCGGTGTAAATAGTCTTCAGATCAAGTTCTTTAAGTATATCAACACCGAAGTATTTTACCTCAGTGCGTATTGACTCTACATATGCTTCTTCTTCAAGAGTTCGCCGCCCTATAGCGTACACCGCAGGGAGTGGCCAACAAAGATACATCAACGTAAATTTAAAACGTCCCAATTTTTTTGCTTGACGCATATGTACTGATTCATGCTTCAGAACAGCAAGACGTTCCACGTGGTCTTCTACAGTTTTCTCAGGGTGATCCCAACAAATTGGTGTATAAACAGTGCATCCGAGTGTCGTGATAAAATCGGTCAAAAACATCTTGTTCCGGCCAAATGTAATAATTCGCAGTAAAACTGCGATTACTTGCATCAATGAACTATCGGCTTTACGTACAAGCTTGAAGCTTGGGTGTTCAGAAGTCATTTGTACGAGTTGAGCATCATAGTCATGCTGTATTTGGCTTATCGTGTATTTTGACATATCATGGAACCGGAAGTTTCAGTAGAGCCTTGTTTTGTGGCTCCGGAAAAAGTCCACGGATTAACGTGCCATAGAAGGCATAACTTGAAACTTCGCGCGAATCCGCACGAGGATTCGAACCTCGCATCTCCAATTCCCAAGACGAGACCCGGCCGGGACAGCTCCAGGTCGGATTCGCGCGAAATTTCAAATTATCTCAAGAGTCCATTACAGGAGATACTATCTTATCAAAAAAATACTCAACGTCATTTTCATCGATCAAAATGACAGAGCTATCGAGTAGGTCATCCGACAACTCAAATGTAGCGCCCCAAATCCTATCAGATTCTATAGAATCTGATAGTCGAGATTTCGTATTTTCGTTCACACGAACGATTTTAACACGCAAATCTCGTGCTTCAACATCACCGAATGCGTCCGCAAGGTCCTCTTGCTCGAACTTATTGGATGGTGTTTTCTGATTTTTCGGTTTTTTCGAACTCGTTATTGAGTTGATAAACAGCATGCGAATCGAGTAGGTCATCCGTCTAGGCGGGGAATCTTGGAATCGAACCAAGAGCTTGTTAGACCCGCTTGGTGCTCCCTTTCAGGAGCGAGTTGGCGGAACTGAAATTGCAGGACCTTCCTGCTAATTCCCCGCCTAGACGGACGACATGTAATAAAACTTCGGGAGACCGAGTTGGTAGAGCTGGTTTTTAGGCAATTGGATTCGAACCAATAACACTCTGTTTCGTAGACAGATGCCCTACCAGATTGGGCGATGCTTGTAAGCTCTACTTGGTGGTCTCCCTGGAGCCGGGTTGACGATTCGAACGTCAAGCTTGTGAGTACCGCTTGGTGCTCCCGTGAAGGAGCGAGTTTGCGAAACTGGGACCTTTCGGCCATCTTGATTGGATGGTGGGGAACCATTCCCCGATACCCGGCAAAGTGACTAGTATCTCGTTATCGAAAATTTGATCCGCGACCGAGTTGGAAAGCCTGATTGCCTTTCGGCCAGTTCCTTGTACTGGTGCGTCTACCATTTCGCCATACCCCACTATTGCGGGGCACCAGGACTCGAACCTGGAGTGCTCTTGCGAGCGTGCTTGTTAGGTCTTCTTGGTGGACGCGGATCGGTGAAGGGCCTTGGATTCGAACCAAGATGCTTGTGAGTACCGCTTGGTGCTCCCGTGAAGGAGCGAGTTGGCGAAACTGAGACGCAGATTGCGCCAGGTTGTTGACCCGGTGGAGGACCATCCTCCAGTACCCTTCATTGGTGTCAACTTGCTAGTTACCCAGCAAATCGACTCTCATATTTTACATTCGACACGGCACTTCGTCAAGATTTGTCAAACAATTTCATCGATGATCAGGACCGTATGGGCTCGACATCCACTCTTTTTTCGTATCTCCTCGGAGCCAAAACCATTTTTCATCTATCTTGATCCACCAGTCATCAGACGACATCACCCAACGCATATCGCCAATAACACCTTCCACCGGAAGGGGAGGAAGTTTATGATTATGTAAGATGTTTCGGTATTTCTCCATACTCAATACATCATATGCAAATTACGCCGTTCGGATGGATCTGATACCCGATTTTCTTGTTGTTTTTCAAAAACTCCTGAGCTGATCTGGCGATGAAGCTCGAGACGAGCAAGATGAACGGTAGAAATGCTCCATCTTCACATGTAGCTTGTCCCGGACCGTCCTCTTTATCGATGACGAACTGTTCGTTCCAAACAGACCTTCCGAAAGTTCCACCTAAAGCAAGTGCTCCGTGTAAACATGGAATGGATCCAGCGCGACAGTGGTTTTGAACAATCTTTCGTGACGCCTCATTGTCAAGGCAGTCGATGACGAGATCAGACCCGTCAAGAAGTTGATGAACGTTGTCCTCTGTCAAACGGTGAGGAACGGTGTCGAGCTTAATTCCATAGAGAAAAGCAAAAGCTTGTTTCATAGAATTGGTTTTATTCGCACCAACTCCTGCCTTCCCATGAAACTGGGATAAGGTATTCTTTTGTTCGACTTTATCGAAGTCAATCACTTTGAGATGAGCTTCATTGCGTAGAGCATATGCAACGTGACTACCCAGTGCACCAACGCCAACTATTGTGACTTTCTTCATGATGAGCTAATTACTTTATCAACCGGTCCATTTCCATTAGCTCGATCTTCTGGACTAAAAATCGGAGCAGTCTTTCCTGTTGATACATTTAAATCTGCAGGCGGAGTAGCAAAATCACGCTGTTTATTCCGATTATCGGACTCGAGCGCAGTACTATCACTTACGTCGCGTCCGCGATAACCAAACGGTAGTTGAATCCCGAGTGGTAAAACGAACATATGATATTGATTTGATGTATCCACCAAACGCGATTCAGCCGGGTAGATTTCAACACCTTCACGTTCTGGACCACAGATATCGTTCTTAATTTGCTGCATATGACGCCAATCTCGTACTGGTTCACTATCAAGGCGTCGAATTATGAGCCAACTGACCATGTCGTCATTTAAACTTGGGTTATAAACGTATTCACGCAACAAGACTTGATATCGGTCGTTTTTAAATACGCCGACATATGACGGGTCTGCAGCCTTCATCTGCGCTTCATTCTCTTCTCCGAACGAAGCATTATCCATCTGTTGCCAGACGGTAGGCTTTTGCACAAATTGAATAGGCTTTCGACGACGTTTAGTCATATGGTTATCTTTACGAACTACCGTGATTTCCATGGATGTGATGTGCCTCCGGAAAAATACCTAGATGGAGTGTCAAGTCTAAGGCCTTGAATTCCGTCTATAGCGGGGAGAACCATTACAGCAATCTTTTCAGATATACTTAGTACTTGTTCTGGTGTGAGCTCAACAAAGGTTTCATGCTCAACAACAAATTCTTTACATAGACTTAGGAATTCATTGCTACCTTCATGACAGTATACTCGAAACTTCCGTTTTGATACTGCACGAATTAGTGATTTCCCAATGTCGGCAACAGCTTGTTCCATCACGAGGTCGGCCACACCTTCGTCAACACCGGACTCGGAGTCGTTTTTACTTCCCTCACCAACAACAAGCCATCTGCCTTCTGATAAGACTTGCGCAATGACGGTTTTTCCGTCAACAGCAGAGAAATCAACGAGAACGGTTCGAAATAGTCGGTCATCGCCCGATATTTTTCCTTCCCAACCGACAGGAAACCGGTTATTCCATCGATCAGTTGCTGTCATACGCCGTAAGCCGTCTTCGGCCGAACGAAGATTATGTTATATGGACGTGCTTCGGTTGGACCGAATCGCTCCACTACGAAATCACGAAAATCCGCATCTTCGCTGGACACGATTCCAGGTATGTTACCACCACGAACTGCTTCAGTTACCCACTGTCTGACGTCACCATCCGCCGAATCACGTGCAACTGGATCCGGAAGGTCACCATTCCCGCCCCCAAAGGTAACATTCACACGTGCTTCGTCTTCCCCGATTGCTCTAACGATGTTTTCCATGCCAGTTCCTTACTTTCTAGTTTCTAAAATTACAGTGACTCAGACCGTTTTCGTAGTTCTGAGGCCCAGATAGGTTCTTGTTCAATTTTGTAATTAATATAATTACAAACTGAGTCCCAACGGCAAACAATCATTCGGTCTGAACTCGTAATCCACCAATTTAATCGAGTTCCAAGTCCTGCTTCGATTGCCGCAAAAGTCGTTATATCTTCTTCTGATGGACCTGGTATTCCAGACCCGGGGTGAGAATGAGCGAAACCCGAGATCGTTTTCCTATTTTCCCAAATCACATCCCATAGTTTTCTTGAATCAGGAAGAGAAACAGCAGTCCTCTCGGGTGGTTCATGCCAGAAAATTGGGGACCCGTCTAGTCCTATCAATACGCCCACTTCTAACATATAACCTCAAATCATGCGTGTCGAAAAATTACTAGTTTCTCATTGTCTATCGCTTCTCGGATTACACTCGGCAGAGATTCAAGAGTAAAACGGGTGTCGCCTTTTTCACCGGTTCTGTCGTCAACTAGACAAATTCCAGAGTCGATAATACGAAGCGTGTTTTTATCACAAGTGCACTCAAACCTTCGATCCGCATATCGAAATCGAACGATCATTTCATTACGATCTATTCCACGACGAGTGTCAAGGAGTGATGCGCCTCCGATTGTTAAAGCAGCGCGAGCTGCCTCATCGAAATCTGCCATAGCCATTGCTCTACGTCCGACCGAGCTACCTAGTTGCTCTACTAGTTGTTTCCTACGTTCCTCAATAACTACACGTTCTTCCTCAATACGACGAGATCTCTCGAGCTCTTCACGTCGACGTCTCGTTTCTTCTCTTCGAAACGTTTCAAGTCTGAATGCGGCATCCAACGCGGGAACAACACCTTTGATGTTGGAAACGGAGTCGTGTTTATCGAGAAATGCTATGAGAACTTCTTCTTCAGGACCAAGTGGGAAAGCCGGATTTATGAAAACGTACGGACCGCCTTCAAAAGGACAACCAACTTTAACTCGCGCAAATTTATCGAGTCCGTCCGGTAAAAAGAAAACCTCTTCGGATTGACTCACAATTCTATTTATCTCGGGGTCTACTGTCACCCCATCTAAAATGACTCGGTTACCGACCAAATAGCCAGAACATGTATCTCGAAAAGATTCAAGATCGGGCGATGCAGCACACAACCAGTGTGCTTTCTGTCCCGTTACTATGAACTTATGCCACCCGAATTCCGGAGGCAGACTCCCTTCAATAGTCCACGTTCGATAAAGAGAACGTAAAACCCTCCCACCGATCCACACTGAGACCGTATGTTCATCGGGTTTTTGAAGGAGGTCTTTCCAGCCCATATTTCAATTGTTAAAAGTCAAGCCGCCCAAGCAGGCTTCTGTAGCAATTTCGTTTTAAGAATCAGATCCACAATAGTTTCTCGCGGGGCGCTCTCGACTGAATTTGCTCGAACCGGAGTAGACGCAATTAGCGCACGAATAGTACGCGGGATTGCGTACGGATCTTCGAAAGTATGCTCTCCGATTTCGAAGCACGGAATTCCGAGTTGCACAGCGGTAACTCTCACCGCGTTTGCACGCCCATACTGCGGCGACACAACCGGAATAATCCCGAAAGCCGTCGGAGTGATTCCGGATTGGTTGATTGCTTGCACGAAGTTCACACCGGGGCCACCATGGCCACCCGCTGCACTATTATGGCCTTCATCACCAATGAAAATGAATAGAGCATCTTCGTTATCAGCGGGCTTATACTTACCAAGACAACTTGGGCGGAATGGTGCCCCATAGTCAGTACCACCGCCTGCTACAATTCCGCGAAAAGCGTTTTCAACTCCGGCAGCCGAAGGATGCTTGATCTCAATCTCTCGACCAATAGTGTTGAAAATTGCAACTCGAACTCTATCCGGTGGGAAACCCTGCAAGAATTGAGCAACATACCGCTTCGCCGCATCAATAGCACCCTGCATTGAGCTCGAAACGTCAACCATGACATAGACCAAGACCCCGCGAATAACTTCCGCTACTGCCGCCTTAATAGCATTATCGGCACCTTCTTGGAGCTTCTCTTTGGTTTCCTTGCTCTTTACGCGAGTTGCGATGTTCGCAGCGCGCATGTCTTCCGCCTCACGGAGAGCCTTCTCCCAACGCTCCCGAACTTCTTGAACTTGAAGAAGTCCCAAGTCCTCGAGGGTCGGAGTGACGATGATCAAATCCTTATTTGAGAGACACCCAGCTTCAATTGCCGCAGCCATGATTGCACGAGTCAAACCGGGTTCCTGAGGAACCCAGCTAGACAGACGCTTGAAGGACGGCTTATCCTTCATGATGCGCTGACAAATCTCAACTTCAGAAAGGCCCTCCCACGACTCTCCCTTGGTTACGGCGTCACCGATCGACATATCACGGCGTCCGTCAGATGATTGCTTTTGGAGCCAGCGGAGAGCCTTGAAGAACTCCGGAGAATCCGGCTTGTAGCCAGACTTCTGAACTAGACGGATGACCGTCGAGCTGAAGCCCTTCTTGATCAGGCCCTTCAAAACCTTCGGGTTTTGCTCACGGAATGCAAGCCACTTACATACGACCTTATACCAACGGCCGTAGTAAGGCTGGCGTGCAGAACGCGTGAAGCCGAGCTCCCGGTTGATGGAAGCGATATGAGGAAGCGTGAGAAACTCGTATGTACGAAGCAACATCTTCGCATCGAAGAGATTATCCTTACCGTAAGTAAGGATCATTGCCTCACCAACGTCACGGAAGTCCTCGTCATGGAACTTAATTTCACCACCGTCAATAACGGGATCACCCTTACGAGATTGGCAAAGCAAGAATGCGACTAGTACGACCTTGAGATCTTTGTGTTCACCAGCCTTCTTACCGTCAGAACCGGTACCGGACAGGTACTCGTAAGAAGCCCACTTGGCGGCGAACTCATTATCGAGCTTCCAAACTTCCGCAATTTGCTGGTACATCCATACAGCAACCTCCGGATAAAGACCCGGCTCGCGATATTCTCCGACAGTCTGACCGTTTTCAACGATCTTTCCATCCGGTTGAATAACACCGGCACGCGTACGTATGGTATTTTTGCCTTGCTTCGAAATTCGATACGCGATTTTCTCGTCGTTCTCGACTTTATAAGTAGCGAACTCCCAGCGGGTACCAACGCTAAATCGAGCGTCCTGACATACGATTCCGGGCCTTCCGTGATGGAGGTGATCCTGTTGATTCAGGAGCGTTTGGATAATGCGTTCTGCCGGTCCGAGTGCTTGATTTTCCATATATGTATCTCCTGCTTGATGTTCCTACGGAACGAATTGCAGTGGTTATTCAGGTTAAAGTTACGGTAGTTCAGTTCGCATTTACGAATCAGGTCATCATAACTCGGCAGACTTCAAATGTGGACTTTGCTTCGTCAATAATAAGTTGCCAGCACGGGTCATATCGGAGATTTTTAAAATCTGCAATTATTTCTTCTATTCCAGAATGACCAAGGGCTTCGCTCGACCATTTTGATCTATTTAAAACACGAAGCGCTACTGCTTCTGCAGATGAAAGTTTTTCCTTGTCCATGTCAGTGGACTCAGCGCTTATCCATTGTCCGGTATTGGACGGTAAAGCTTCTACGGATAAACTACCGTCAAAAATTAGTATATCCGTAGCTCTGGAATAACCTCCACCCGAGTGTGTGTGAACAATCGGCCCGTGCCGCGAGCGTACATGAACGGTGCCATAGATAACACGTTCTCGTTCATCGTAGTTGAGAGTTAGATGAGCATCGGGACGACTTGGTATTTGGGAAAGCTCAAAAACCCGGATCCTATTTTCACTGTTTGATCCGGTTGCACCAGTAGCACCAGTAGCACCGACCGGTCCAGATGAACTCTGAGTTCCAGCAGGTCCTACCAGACTCACTCTGGTAGGACCTGCTGCTCCTACGTGTTTTGACATCCCGGATTTTACGCCGGAACGTTCATCATTCACGGCTCAAGTTCCACGCTCCAGTATAGCCAACTTGTCCACAACGCCGGAATATCCTTCATGGAGTCCATGCGCAGCGTGGAAATCGGCAACGACTTCGGTCGTACTGGTCGGGTTCGAAGATACATTCCTGCTTCTTCAGGAGTCCTGTTACGCTTATTCCCGTTACATGGGTAACAAGCCGCAACGATATTTTCCCAAACCGTCTTACCACCACGAGAACGCGGGATTACGTGGTCATAATTCAATTCGGCGACGGCCTTGCGCTGACCACAGTATTGACAAGTGAAATTATCACGAGTCAATACGTTGATACGACTGAACTTAACCATTTTCTTACGGCCAAGTGTTCCGAGCAAACGAATTACGGCTGGCATCTTCACAACGAGTAAATCCGGATCAGATCCGTCTACGTTCATTTCGAACCAAGCACGCATACCACGGCTAAGCTGCAGCGTTTTAGCTACTTCACGGCTAATCGCACGCAACGTCTCGTCATACAATTCAACGACTTCGGCACGACCATCGTTCAGAAGCTGAGCAGCACGCTGCCAAGTTATGATTCGGTGTGGCCTATAACCAGCATCAAGGACTAAGGTTCGAGTTGTCATGTTGCACCTAAAACGCTACTTCAATTGAATAAGTTGTTTCGTTATTCGCCGCAAAACGTACAAACTGAGCCGGATGAGTCAATTTTAACATACGCTCGATGACTATCCAACCTACCATTCGGTGTAATACATCGCTTCATCGGAACGTCGAGAAGTTTCGCAGCAGCAACCATCGCTAGTATACTTCCCGATGCGATACACTTTCCAGTACCATCAGAATTCAGTTCATTTGCATATAAAGTGTGAGTTTCCATTGTTCTCCTGGTGGCCGACGCGAGACTCGAACTCGCACTTTACTGGTTCTGAACCAGCTCCCTCTGCCAATTGGGGTACTCGGCCTAGTTAGAACATAACGAGCGCTGTGTAAAGCGCGGTGTGGCGCGCGAGAGTCGAACTCGCACTGAACGGCGTTTGAAACCGCTGCCTCTGCCGTTGGGCTACCGCCACAGAAACTACGGATGGGTTGGACTTGCACCAACAGAGCGCTCGGGCTGGAGTTGAACCAGCTTCTGACCATTCGAGAGCAAGCTCGTCAGCCTCGCAGCCTCGGTCGGTATTCAGCCTGTGCACGGCCCATTCCCGCCATTCGCTGCGTTGACATCCTGGTGGGGACCACGGGAATCGAACCCGTAGTGAACCGGATTTTAAATCCGGCGCGTTTGCCAGTTTCGCCAGATCCCCAGAGAGATTGGTTGCGGGTGAGGGTAACGCTCCCCCTGTGCTCGGGTTATGAGCCCGTGCCCTGTCTTACAGACCCACATAAGCGTGATCTCCACGCGGTAGGAAGCAAGGGAATCGAACCCTTCTCAGTCGCCGTGTAAAAGCGATGCCCTCCCAGAAGGCGAGCTCCCCATAGTGCCGCTGTACAGACTCGAACTGTACGACATCCGCATATGAAACGGAGTAACTCCCTGAGTGCAGCGGCGTAACACGAACTCTTGCGAGATCGTGACCGTCCCTCACTGATCAGGGTTCGATTCCCTGGGTGAGGGACTGGCGTCCCTAGAGAGATTCGAACTCCCATAGATCTGGTTTCGAAGACCAGCACCTTTCCATTAGGTCATAGGGACGTAACACAGTTTCGTTGAAACTGTGACCCCTCTTCAGCCACCAGAACTCAGATTAATGAATTCTCGTGGCTGCTGAGAGATGGCGTACCCGGCAGGACTCGAACCTGCATTGATCTTTCGATCCTGGCTTCGTAGGCCAGTGCCCATCCAGTTGGACCACGGGTACAAAGTGAGTTTTATAGCGTATTAGATGGTACGACGAAGATGATCATCTCAGGCAGGATCCATATGATCCACCGCCCACGTGCGCAAGATGTTAAATCGATCCATACCATTGTTGATCACGACGCGCGTGATCACGACATAATTTTAACCCGCATCTGGTTTCGTATGATAGATCAGTGTTATATTTTTTGAGAATCAATAATTTCAATCGTTCCAATGTCAAAAACCGCATACTCAATTACGTTATTAGGTAAATTTTCGTAAGCACCACGAATACCAACTTTTATAAATAACTCTCGAGCTTTTGAAGGGCCAACAAGTTTCACGACAGGACCAAATGGGCGCTTTCCGTGATTCAGATAACTGACTCCACGAACTTTATCGAGATTTGTTTTTAACTCTTGTTCAAGTTCAGCGCTAGCACCTCGTAAATGTTCTGGCTCTCCTGTAGTTGGATTATAATAGTCAGTTGTATTTAAATCAACTGTGTAAAGATACGGCTTATCGACATACTTACAATATAGTTTTGCGATATCGATATCTGATGCAAAATATATGCCTGGACCAAGAGCTGAAAGACCCTCTCCTGCCCCTAAGTGTGTTGCATCAAAGTTATCACCTTTTAGTTTAGACCCACCATGGTAAGCGCGTGCTACTCCAGAAGCTATTCGGATGGCTATTTTTTCAATAACACTAAATTCCATATCAAATACGAACAACAGAAATTTATGTAGCGTGCCCAGCCAGTTGGCGACCACGGAGGGATTCGAACCCGCACCCGCTGGCTTCGGAGGGCAGTGCTCATCCAGTTGAGCTATATGGTCATTTGCAGCATCAAGATACTGCAGATCCTTCCTACCTCATCGGATTAGCGGTCCGTGTAAGGAAATGGCGTCCCCGGCAGGACTCGAACCTGCAATTGCTTTCGCGCCAGCTTAGAAGGCTGGTGATCTATCCATTGATCGACGGGGACATCGTATCGGAAGCGAGTGTCGGAATCGAACCGACGAATACCAGGGTTGCAATCTGGTCCCTTGCCACTTGGGTAACTCGCCAAAATCAAATTTACGAAAATCGGTGCGGGCACAGGGAATTGAACCCTGTCAGACGACTTGGAAGGCCGTAATGCTACCGTAACATCTTGCCCGCGGATTAAGTTCCTTCGAACTCATCAAGTAAACTATTAGCAAAAGTAGAGCCGAGAACATCAGTTTCGAGAATCTTACAAGCTCTGAAAAAACGATGACGTACTCTGCCTTCAGTAAGATTCAATTCTTTCGAAGTTGCTTCATAAGATTTATTTTGTACGAGAGTCTGGAGGATTGAAATGTCTTGTTCGTTGAAACCGAGTGTTATCATTACTTTAGACAGCTCTTGCCCATCAATCATGCTGAACGGTACCGAGCGAGCGGTGGGAGTTGAACTCTTTCAATTCACGAGAAACCTTTTGTACCACAATAGGGTATGACAAGAA
>Ga0315288_10000777_pt1 | contig 40637 bp, 37 predicted proteins | sample YL17G11_20_MG_FD_203454 | JGI IMG/M metagenome (GOLD analysis project Ga0315288, IMG submission 203454) | Sediment microbial communities from Yellowstone Lake, YNP, Wyoming, USA - YL17G11_20 | ecosystem: Environmental > Aquatic > Freshwater > Lake > Sediment | place: USA: Wyoming | collected...
GCCCATGCCATCGCCTGTGCGTTACGGGAGATTTACACGGCTCAATTGGCAGGCAAACAGGAAACAATCTTGTTCTGTCTTTCCGGACATGGATTACTGGATTTGTCTTTTTACGATTGAGTTTCAGTGATACAGATGTTTTTTTTGCAAACTATATTGACAATTCAGCATAAGCTGCACTATACTATTCCCGAAAGGAGTATTGGTGATGAAGACAGCGCGAGAAAAAATCCGGGAAATTAGAAAAAGCAAAGGGTTATCTCAAGGCAAGTTGGCCCAGATGCTGGGTTATACACCATCCACGGTTTCCCGAATTGAACAGGGAGCACTAAAGCCTTCGCTCAAGTTTCTACAACGTTTTGGAGAGACTTTTGGCTATTCTCTCTCCTACCTTATCGACCCGAAGGAACCGATCTTTCTAGACCAGACGGAACAAAAAGTCGACCTTAATCTTTTGGAACCAGCTTTACGTGAATTGTCGTTGGATAAGAAGATGAGAAGCACATTCGATATCACCGATGATGACATTAAACGGTTGGCACAAGTTCGCTTCCGTGCAGGTGCGGTCGACAAACAAGGTTACTTGGGTCTGCTGTTTTTCTTGCGGAACTTGGATCGACCAAACTAGAACCCTTCATTCGAACACCGACATGATGGGACCCATGACCCGCTCTACCGAATTGGAGCGGGTCATTCTTCAGACATTGGAAGAGGCGGGGATCACCGGTCCACCCGTCATCTTAGAGCATGTACTAGAGCATTTGGGGTTGAGTATTTTCTGGGATTACAAACAAGCTGCGGACCGCAAAACTTACCTGTTTCCGGATCCTAAAGTTGATGGGGGATGGAGGATTCGGCTTTCCCCACTTCTTCCCCGCCAACGGGTGCCATTCGATTTGGCTCACGAATGCGTGGAATTCCTCGCGATGCGACGAGGCATTGAGGGACCCCATTGGCAGATCAATCGCGCTGCCGCTGAGCTTCTTTTGCCTACTGCCTGGGTAGAAGAGGTGATTGCCCGCGATGGTTTTGATTTATTCGCTGTCGCACGAGCATTTTCCTCGGCTACTTTCGATACCTGCGCGCTCAAGATGCTGCTTCTCTGCCCCAAACCGTGCATTCTGACAGTGTCAGGTAATGGCAGATGGCGGGCATTTTCGCCTGGAACAAAGCGGCAGAAGCTCACACCAACAGAGCAGGAATTCCTTGATCTCTCTTTCACATCACCGTTTCCGCGGAAAGAGCACATTGGTGGACTCCACCTTCATGCATTCCCGATCCCCGACCGCCGGGGATTGCGGATTGAAAAGGTGTTTCTCTTCACCTTTCCTGAGGTCTGATGGAGAATAGAAACGAAACCTATCTTTCCCCACAGCAACTATCCATCCGTTGGAATGCGCCAATGCACGCAGTGTACGCAATTGCTCTTGGGCAACATCGGTATGCTGCACGCGTTGGTCGCCTGTTGACATTATCTCGGGAGGGACATTGCTATTTCCCATTGCGAGAGGTGATGGCCCTGGAGCGGAAATTCGCCCAAGCTCGGGTTTCCTTAAGCCAAGTAGTGGAGGAATTAAGGTAAAAAAACAGGGGCTGCCGGGCGGCAACCCCTGCCATGGGGGAGGTGGGAAGACAGGCTATTGGTATAACCTTGGTGAAAGGATAAAAGAAAGAATAGGGGTTGTCAATAGGGCGTCGTAAAGAAAATAAGGGGCTTTCTTGCAGCTTTGAGTGCGGCTTTTCAAGATATGGCTATTCTGGAGAAACCTTTCCAATTGAATCCGACAAAGGCGGATGTTTTTCAACGGTATCCGATTCGGCAGCGAATTGAGGTGCGTGACTTTTTGCCCACTTCATCTGCTGATGCTTGCGGCTTTTGTAACGCACACAGAATTTGCATTTGCGCGCGGAAAGAGAAACGGCCGGAATAAAACAGGAGTTTCATTCCGGAGCGAGGTTTTTCGCGGCGCGATACCTGTATGCAAACGGAAGGAACCGATAAAAACATTTGTTTACACCACCAGGAAAAAGCGACGACAATAGAATGATAGGAGGGCTCATGCTGATGAGGTTTCTTGAAAAAACCCCAGATTTTTCCTTGGTGGAATCAGGCGGGAAAACCGTTTCATTATCTGATTTTCGCGGACGCTGGGTGGTATTGTTTTTGCGGAAGCAATGGCACAAGGTGAAGGTCTCCGGCCACGCGGATACAATGTTGGAAACTTTACGTCGATTGGCTAATAGCGGCTAGCGAACCAGCAATGGACCGTATCTTTCCAAGGATTTTCGCTTTAGGGGATATCGCCTGGGATATCCTCCTTCGGCCCGAAGAGCCGCTTGTATTTGGATCTGATGTCCCTGGAAAAGCCGAGTTTACGCCTGGCGGTTCTGCTGCCAACTTTGCGGTCTGGGCTGCTTGCTTGGAAGCAGAAGTACTTCTCCAAGGGAAAATTGGCGATGACAGGCTTGGGAAGATGATGGAAGAACATCTCGCGCGGAAAAAAGTGGGTCTCCATCTCCAAATTGTGACAGGTGCCGGTACAGCCCGAATTGGAGCCGTCGTTTCTCTCCAGGGAGAGCGCGCTTTTGTGATGGATAAGCCAACCTCTCTGGCGTTCAGCCTGGGCGATTTCGAACCAACATGTCTCGATGGGCGTGATTTATTCTTTTTTACCGGCTACAGCTTGTTTACACCATCTTCTCTTCTGTTCATTCAGCGCATATTGGAGGAAGCCAGGGTCCGCAAGGTGCCAATAGCTTTTGACCCCGCTTCGTTTCATTTGATCGAGGGATACGGACCGCAAGAGCTCCTGGAAAGAATTTGCCCGGTTGACTTCCTGCTTCTCAACGAAGATGAGGCTAGGAAATTGGCACTGGCGGATACAAAAACATTGCTGCGGCATAGCAAAATAGTCGTACTGAAGCAGGGTCTAAGGGGATCAACCGTCTTCTCTCGTTTAGGCGAATGGCATGTTCCCTCGCAACCAGCTCCGGTTCTTGACAGCACGGGGGCCGGGGATGCTTTCGATGCGGCTTTCCTTGTGGAATTCTTGCGTACTGGCGATATACCTTCTTCGCTGCGAAAAGCCAATCGGTTGGGAGCGTATGTTGTGAGCCATTACGGGGGACAACCAGATGGAGACTGGGCTCGTGCACTTAATGTGGATGACACTTGAGCGTACGTTCATGTATCGGAAAAATGTATAGAGTTCTTCACCAATGACATGATTATGGATCAAAGGAGGTGAGTCGGATGTTAGATTTTCATCCGGAGGTGGCAAGAGCACTGAAGGAAAAAAGGGCGGTTGTCGCCCTGGAAACAACTATTCTCACACACGGCCTTCCCTATCCCTCTAACCTAGAGACTGCCCGGGTTATGGAGGAAGCCATTCGCCGCGAAGGTGCGATTCCAGCTACAATCGGCGTTTTGGCGGGGACAATAAAGGTCGGTTTCAGCCATGCCGAGCTGGAGCAACTGGCCCAAACCAAGGTGGAAAAACTGCAGGCACATACAATTCCCTGGGCCGTCGCGGTTGGAGCTTCCGGAGGGACCACGGTTTCCGCCACCCTACGCATTGCCTATCAGGCTGGAATCCGCGTGCTCGCTACCGGTGGGATTGGCGGCGTGCATCGTCAGGCAGAGGAGACATTCGATATTTCAACAGACCTGGTTACTTTGTCTCGTACACCCATTTTGTTAGTTTCCGCAGGGGTCAAAGCTGTCCTTGATCTTCCCCGTACGCTGGAGTTGCTAGAAACTCTGAGCGTATTAGTGCTTGGTTTCCAGACCTCCGAGTTTCCCGCATTTTATACTCATACTTCCGGCCTGAAGGTGACGGCCATTCAAACCGCGGGAGAAGTTGCCCGAATTATGAGTGCCACTTGGCAGGAATTGTGTTCAAATAGTGGAATTCTGTTGGCGAATCCACCACCCAAAGACAAGGAACTTGCGCCCTTCTACGTTGAGAAGCTGATCCAGCGGGCGGTACTGGCTGCGGAAAAAACAGGGGTCAAGGGGAGGCAACTCACCCCATTTTTACTTTCCTTCCTGGAGAAAGCTTCCGGTGGGAAGACGGTGGAAACCAACATTGCATTGGCGGAATCCAATGCTCGGCTGGCAGCTCAAGTTGCCCGGGCGTATCTCTTACAGACCACAAGTTAACGAGCAGGCCGAAGGTTAATTTCGCCAATGCCTTTTGAAATGCTGATGCGGACGGTTGCCGGTGTTTTGCTATAAGCCTCGTTCTGATAGTGACGGCCTTCCGCTTTCAGTCCACTGGCATTCACTACGCTTAAACCTGGACCTACATCAATCTTGGCCCCCGTTTCCTTAGGGTAGAGAACCACCAGGCGACCTACACCGGAAGAGATGCGAACGTCCAAATCCCTCTGCCAAGAACCCCCTAGGTCCAGGCGAAAATCTCCTGCACCCATTTCTATAACTAGCTTTGTTAGATCTAGGCCACCCAAGGAACATTCCCCTTTGCCTGCACCGAGTTGTACATGCAGGTCCATGGGTATACTCCCACCTAAGTGGATGTCCCAACGATAACGATACCCACTGCGCAACACGCCTTGAACACTTTTTGGTTGGCGAATGGACAGGTCACCTCTATTGTCTGCAATTGTGTATTTTATGATCGGTTGCCAGGACGTTTGAGAATAGTCTAATTCCGCTTCCAGCAGAGCTTTTGCTCCACTTTTGATATACAATTCACCGGCTCCCATCTGGCATTCCACTCGAACCGATTGGGCTCCACCCCATTCGATTTTCCGTTGATCCACCATTCACATATTCCTCCTCTTTCTGATTTTCCAGCCCTGATTCTGGCCATCACGATACTGCTTTTCTAGGTTTATAGCAGATCGATAGTCAGTATGACACTGGACAAATTTGTTTCACGAAAAATAAAAGCTTCCGATGTTTTCCGCATTCGCTTCTGCTACATTGAAATTAGGAGGGTATTATGTACACGATGGATCTAAATGCAGATCTAGGGGAAAGTTTCGGTGCTTACAACATCGGCCAGGATTCGGAAATGCTGCAATGGATTACATCCGCCAACATTGCCTGCGGCTTACACGCTGGAGACCCCATCGTGATGGAACGAACCGTAGGCCTAGCTCAGCAAAGAGGAATAGCGATTGGTGCTCACCCTGGATTTCCTGATCTGCAAGGTTTTGGCCGTCGTAACATGGTTCTTGCACCCATGGAAGTGAAAGCATTTCTGCTCTATCAAATCGGAGCATTGGCAGCATTTGTTCGATCCGCTGGAGCAACGTTGCATCACGTCAAACCGCATGGTGCCCTCTACACCATGGCTGCTCGTGATCGAAATCTGGCCAGGGCAATCGCTGAGGCTGTATCGGTTTTCGATCCGAACTTGTCACTGATGGCCCTGGCTGGTTCGCAAATGGTGGAAGAAGGCCATGCTTTGGGAATACCCACCATTGAGGAAGCTTTTGCCGATCGAGGCTATGATCAGGAAGGGAACTTGATTCCTCGTAGCCAACCCGGGGCAATAATCCGCGATCCGCAGGTCGTGGCAATTCGAGCAGTCCAGATGGTTCGTTCCGGGTTTGTGCAAGCAGTGACGGGCGAACAGGTCCCTCTCTCATTTCAGAGTTTGTGCATACATGGAGACAATCCGAACGCTTGTGCAATTGCCCAAGCCATACACCAAGCAATGGTGGAAGAGAGGATTGTTCTGCGGGCGGTTTAATGCAGGAAGTCCGGATCCTTCCAGCTGGAGATCAGGCGCTGTTGGTCGAATTTGGCCAGCATATCGCCCCAGAGCTATCTGCAAACGTTCGTGCATTGCGACAGTCGCTCCATCGTCTTCCTATTAACGGCATCCTGGACATCATTCCTTCTTATGCCTCGTTATTGGTGGAGTATGATCCCTCGTTTGTTTCATCGGAAGTTTTGTCCGCGGAGATCCGCCAGCGATTGCCGCTAAAAACAGAGGAACTTGAAAGAAAACAGGAATTGTTCATGCTGCCAACCATCTATGGTGGTGAATTCGGTCCCGATCTGGATGATGTGGCTCATCATGCCGGACTGACAGCGGAAGAGGTGGTCGCACTTCACACAAATCGCGACTATTTGGTTTATTTGATTGGCTTCACACCGGGTTTCCCTTATCTTGGCAGTCTGGATGAACGAATCGCCATGCCTCGCTTAACCAATCCGCGACTGAAAATCCCGGGTGGTTCTGTGGGGATCGCCGGAACCCAAACCGGTATTTACCCCAGTGAGAGCCCCGGTGGATGGCGGTTGATTGGACAAACCCCGATTCCTCTTTTTAACTTGCAGGCCGACCCCCCCGCTCTACTCCAACCGGGAGCATGGGTTCGTTTTCGTCCCGTAGACGACGTTGAATTCACTTTAATCAAGCAGCAAGTGACCGAGGGAACTTACCGGATCGACCGGATTTCCCATGACTAAATTGCGCGTCCTTCAGCCTGGAATGCTGACATCTGTCCAAGACCGGGGCCGGTTTGGTTATCAAGATCAAGGAGTACCGCCGGCCGGAGCGATGGACGAATATGCTTTGCGTGCAGCCAATGCGCTTTGTGGTAATTCCATTGACGAGGGAGTCCTGGAATTTACCATGGTTGGCGGCTCGTACGAGTTTGTTGAGGGCGGGGGTTTTGCTTTAGCTGGGGCAGACATGGGCGCTCGGTTGAATGACCATGGGCTTCCCCTCTGGCAACAGTGTAAAGCCGAGGCCGGGGAGCGGTTGACTCTTGGTTGGGCCAAACGTGGTTGTCGCCTTTATCTAGGAATAACGGGCGGGATTGATGTCCCACTCGTGCTGGGTAGCCGTTCAACGTATCTGTTGGGGAAATTTGGTGGCCTTCATGGACGAATGCTGGCTACAGGTGATGAGCTCTATTCTCAACTCGGTCAGGAGAAGGAAGAAGCACTGGGCGTTTTTTCTCCAGACTGGATCCCCAGCTATGAATCTTCCTTGACAGTGAGGGTCATACTGGGACCACAGCAGGGATGCTTTACCGAAAAAGGGATTGCCACTTTCCTGGAGAACGAATATGCCATCACTTCACAGGCCGATCGTATGGGCTACCGCTTGGAAGGGCAACCCATCCAGATAAAGGGTATTGCTGACATCTTAACCGATGGGGTTCCTGCCGGTGCAGTCCAAGTGCAAAGCGAAGGACAACCATTGCTTCTGCTAGCTGATCGGCAAACCACAGGGGGGTACGCTAAAATCGCTTGTGTGATCGGCGCGGATCTATGGCGTTTGGGCCAAGCCAAACCTGGAGACTTGATCCATTTTCAGGCAGTGAACCTGGTTGAAGCACAGGCCGCTTGGCGGGATTTGTCTGAACTTTGGAATCGCTGGGTAAGGAGTTGATTTCCGTCAAATCAATCATGCGCCTGCATTGGTTCATCGCGATTCTCGTTCTGATCACAGCACTAACTGTACTTCCTTCCGACCTGCGTGCTTACTCCGATGTAGTGCAGGATTCCTGGGAATATGAAGCCGTAAAATCACTCAGTGAAAAAGGGATTCTTGCTGGATATCCTGACCATAACTTTCGCCCTGGGCAGGGCATCACTCGAGCAGAATTCGCTAAAGTGACCTGCCTTGCCTTCAACCTGGCTTTGCAGGGTCCACCAGACTCCCGGTTTCCAGATGTTCCCCCTACCCTTTGGGCGTTTCCTTTTATAGAAGCTTGTGCCCGGGAGGGGATCATCCTGGGATTCCCTGACGGTACATTTCGACCGCAGGACCCAGTCAGCAAGGAGCAGATGGTGGCCGTGCTCGTTCGCATGGTCTGGCAAGAGGATCTGTTTTTTCCTCCAGAAGCAAGTTTCATCGATGTTCCACCAGCCCGGTGGTCATTTGGTTTGATTGAGACCGCTATCGTCGTTCCTCTCTTTTCATCGGAAGAGATCCCCATTGTGCAGAATGGAGACTTTCAACCCCAGCAGCCTGCCACTCGCGCACAAGTATCGGTGATGGTTTGGCGTGCAGAACGTACTTATCAGGAGACTTGGCTGGGTCCTGCCCAGCAATATACGTTGAACTATAGTGTAGCCCTGACAAACAAGGATGGTCCGGACGTCACGGCTGTCACATTTACCTTACCGCTCTTGCAGAGTGTTCCCCCTCATCAAATCGTTGAATCATGGCAAAGCAGTGTTCCAGTAGAAGAAGCGTTTTCTGACAATGTGGGGAATCGATTCGCCAGTTTCGAGCTCGGTGGAATTCCAACCGGGCATACGGTAACGGTCAGCGTGCAGTACCTTGTCAGCCTTAGACCCTTTATTTCCCGTCTCCAAGGCTTCGATTCCTTTACAGGCTATGATACGACATCAGTGCTGTACCAGCAGTACACCCAACCAGAACAATGGGAAGAAAGCGATTCAGAAGAGATCTGGGAAAAAGCCAACGAGTTGGCGGGCTCAGAAGACGATCCTCGGCAAGCTGCCCGCCGGATTTACGACTTTGTTGGGAGCTATCTGAACTACAACGGGTACAACCCAAGCGAGAAGGGTGCCTTGGAAGCATTTCGTTCCGGAGAGGGGGACTGCACGGAATTCGCCGATCTGTTCATTGCTCTTTGTCGTGCACGAGGAATCCCAGCCCGGTTTTTGGAGGGTTTCACCTATGTTCCGGGTTCATTCTCCCATGGCGATCTGACTCACGATTGGGCCGAGATTCTTTTACCAAATGGGCAATGGTTGCCGGTAGACCCCACTTTTGGCCGTTTTGGAGAGAATTATTTCGGCGCCACGGATGACCGCCACTTCTTGTTAGTTCGCGGGCGCCAATGGCCAGAATTAAAGGGATTTCACTATTATTACTACCAGTATTGGTGGGATGGAACAGAGCAACCGAATCTAGATTCCAGCGAGGAAATCCTGATTCAACCGGTCTCCTAAGTTTTCTCGGTTGACCTTGGGAGGGGGCGGCGTGTAAGGTATTAACAGTGGAGACCTTGGGCACACCGTTCACCCGTGGAACAACGCTAGCGGAGACAACAAGGCCATGAATCCCTACATCCCCCTCCATTTTCTAGCCGCCTTTTCCTATCTATGCTTGGGATTCTATTCCCACCTGCAGGACCGCAAAGCCCAGGCAAACCGAGTATTTCTCATACTTTGTCTCGTTACAGCCTTGTGGGCTTTCTGTGTTGGATGTGTTTTGCTGTCACCTACTCAACGAGAGGCTGACTTCTGGTATTTCCTATCCGCTCCGGGTTGGTGTTTTGCCCCCGGATTGGTGCTTCGATTTTCGGTGGCCTTGATTCAACAAAACCGACCATCCAGTTGGCTTTTGGCATTCCCTTTTTACATACCGGGGATTGTGTTTCTTGGTCAATCAATCCTCGACTTTGCTTTGTATCGAGCAATCGTCAGCTTCAGCTTTCCCCTTCCATGGGATTTGGCATATACCGCATACTATGTAATCAGCCTGGCTTCTAGCATTCTTCTGATTTGGCGATGGGGATTGCAGACCAAAACAAAGCGGGAGCGGCGACAAGCCAGGATCTTGGGGACAACACTCGCTGTGGGACTCATGTTGACTCTTTTAAACGAAACGGTACTCCCGGATCTAGGTGTAGTGTTCATTCCAAGAATTCCGGCCGTGCTGATGCTGGTTTGGGCTAGTGGGATTTTCTATGCCATCACACGGTACCGTTTGATGCAACTTACGCCGGCATTGACTGCATCCTGGATTACCAGCCAAGTGAGCGACCTTCTGTTTCTAATCAATCCGGACAATTGGATCCTGCAAATCAACGCGAAGGCGGCGAAGACGCTAGGATACGGGGAAAAGGAACTTTTGCATCAATCGTTCGATGTGCTTCTACCTTCGGAACAACAGGGATTCTTGCTCCAACAACGCGTCGATACACCCCCAGAAATTTCGCGTGTAATACTGCGCAGCAAAGCGGGCACCTCTATTCCAGTTCATGTGCACATCACTCCATTTTATGATCCCGCAGGGGATCGGTTAGGAACGCTGTTCATTGCTCAAGACCTTCGGCCGCTGATCGATCTAGAGACACAAATCGCAGAGCGAGAACAAGCCGAGGAGATTCTCAAGCAAAGTGAATCGCTGTATCGGACGTTGGCAGAAGCCGCCCAGGACATCATCTTCATTATCGATGAGAGCGACATCATCCATTATGTAAACAATTTCGCGGCGCAAATGATCGGCAAGACAGCGAAGGGTCTTGTGGGGCAGAAACAGGCCGCGCTTTTCCCTCCAGAGATTGCTGTCGTACAGTCAGAGCACGTCCGGCAAGTGCTCTTTACCGGAGAACCTCAATACATCGTTACCCATGGTAATTTTCCGCAGGGTGAGATGTGGCTAGGGACTTGGCTGGTTCCCACGCGGGTAGATAATGGCACCGTTCCTGCAGTGATGGGCGTCTCTCGGAACATCACTGATGAAAAAATCAACCAGGAACGACTGCAAGAATTACTAGAAAGCTACCAAAAGTTATTTGAGGCATTCCCCTACGGTGCGATGTTGATTACCTTCAGCGGTACACCGGTGTTAATGAACCGCCGAATGGAAGAGATTTTAGCAAAACCTCGGCAGCTTTTATGGCGGGAAATAGGACCAAAAGATGTTTACCCGGAGCTAAACCATCGGGAGGGATTATTGAGGGCGATTGAGCAAAACGGTGGAAGGGTAGAAAACTATCCGATGACTTACCGTCGTCTCAATGGTGAGATATTCCCGGCTGAGATATCGGTTGAACCAGTACAGTATCTTGGCCGCAATCTTCGCTTGATCTGCCTTCAGGATGTTACTGAACGACAGCGAGTGGAGGAAGCGATGCGACTAGCTGAGCTTCAATGGTCGCAATTCCTGGAGGCAGCTCCCGATCTAATGTGGATCAAGGATCTTTCCGGCCGGTATATTGCCGCAAATCAAATGTACTTGGATACAGAAAAAAGGGCCGCTTCAGAACTCATCGGCCTAACAGACGCAGAAGTCTATCCCAGCGAGGATGCGGCAGTTTATCAATACACAGATCAGGTCGCGATCAAAGGAGGGGTCTCCGAAGGGGAATTCCTGCGGAAATTGCAAGAAGAGTTGCGGATTTTTTGGGTAAAAAAGGTTCCATTGCATACACCTGATGGTAAGATCAGTGGCATTCTTGGTTTGGCGAGAGATGTGACCGAATGGAAACGAGTAGAGAATGCCCTGCGAGAAACCGAGAGTCAATTCCGTTTGTTATTCGATGAATCGCCGGTTCCGCTCTGGCAAATGGATTTATCGGAGATCCGCCGGCTGATCGAAGATCTTCTCCTCCAAGGAATCCCCGACATTTCCGCCTACTTCAATGACCAACCGAATGAGTTTGTCCGACTGCTGAACTGCAAACATCTCGTACGAGTAAACAAAGAAGGGTTACGCTTGTTCGATGCCAGCTCTATCGAAGAGCTGGAAGCAGGCTTTTCATCCTTGTTCCCCCCGGAATCGGTTCCCTGTATCCAGGAAGGCCTGGAAGCGTTGCTAGCCGGACAAGGGGAAAATCAAGCGGAGATCCCGGTGTGCACTCTGACGGGTGAAGCAAGATTTGCGTCAGTACGCTTGGTCTTATCACCCGGAAGCGAAGTATCTTGGCAGAATACATTGATATCTTTTCAGGATGTTACTGCCCGGCATCAGGCAGAACAAGCGTTGCGCGAGAGCGAGGAACGGTATCGCCATCTGTTTGAAGATGCGCCCATTCCTTTATGGGAAGAAGATTTGTCAGACCTTCGTGGATTTGTGAACCAGCTTCTCGATTCTGGAATCCGTGATTTGCGAGCTCATTTCCAGGAACACCCAACAGACTTGCTGACCTGTCTGCAAATGTCGAAAAATGTGATGGTCAATCGAGCGGGGTTGGATTTCTTTGGCGCCCCCACAGCGGAAGCGTTACTCGTCGATTTGCCTCGGCTCTTCCCAAAACAAGCTCAGATCGTATTCCAAGAGCAATTGCTGGCTTTGCTGGAGGGACGAACACATTTCCAGGCCGAAACCATGATTGATACGTTGCAGGGAGATCACCGGATCGTCAACCTTCGCATGACAGTGGCTTCCAACAACCAACAACGCTGGTCTCGCATCCTCCTTTCTTTCTCCGACATCACCCAGATCAGACACGCTGAAGGGGTGCTGCGAAAATACCAATTGCTGGCGGAAAATGCTCGGGATATTATCCTTTTCATCGGGGCTGGTGGGAGAATTTTGGAAGCCAATCAAGCAGCTCTTGACGCTTACGGCTATAGTGGTACGGAGTTCAGCGCTTTGTACATCAGTGACTTACGAGACCCGGAAATGCTGGCACCACAGCTAGAGCAAATAGACCAAATCACACCAGACCAGACATTGAGAGAAACAAATCATCGGCGGAAAAATGGACAAATATTCCCGGTGGAAGTCAGCGCACATTCGATCAAGATTGGAGGTGAGCAAGTTACTTTCAATCTCGTGCGTGATATAACCCTTCGAAAACAAACTCAAGAATCGCTACGCCGCTCGGAATTGCAGTACCACAGCACGATTGATGCACTGGCCGATATCATCAGTGTGAGCGATAGGCAAGGTCGCATCCTCTTGGTCAACGAAACCTTCCTCCGCTGGAATCGTCGGTGGAATCTGCCGCTGGATGTAATAGGTAAATCGCTGTATGAATTATTCCCATTTTTGTCGGAACAACTTCCCCAAGAATATGAACAGGTCTTTCGAACGGGGGAACCATTAAGTACGGAGGAGCAAATAAACTTCGCCGGTGAAGAGATTTTCGTAGAAACTCGAAAAATCCCTATTCTGGAAGAGGGGGAGGTCAAGAAAGTCGTCACTATCATACGGGATGTTACAGAGCGGAAACGGGCGGAGGAAGCGCTGCGGGAAAGCAAAGAACGCCTGGAGCTGGTGCTGATCGGCGGCAGTCTGGGATTCTACGACTGGGATCTGCAGGCCGGGGGGGGGTACGCCGACGAGCTATATCTCAGCATGCTCGGCTACGCTCCAGGCGAAATCGACCTCGGCTGCAGGGCGAACTGGGAGCAGCAGGTGCATCCCGACGACCTGCACTTCGCCAACCATCCCATCCGGTCCGATCTGTGGGGAGAGACGGCCGTCTACGATGAAGAGTACCGGATGCGCCACAAGTCCGGCGAGTGGGTGTGGGTGAGGGACCGCTCTCAGATCACCGCCCGCGGCGCCGATGGCCGCCCGCTGCGGGTGACGGGGATCCACGAAAACATCACCGAGCGGAAGCGGGCGGAAGCCGCTCTAAGAGAAAGTGAGGAACGTTTCCGCCAGATATTTCAAAGCGGCACTGACTGTATCTTCATCAAGAATCGATCCCTGCAATACATTGAAGTCAACCCGGCGATGGAAAGGTTGTTGAACAGCTCGAGCAGTTTGCTTGTCGGTAAGAGCAATGAGGACTTGTTCGGCCCAGAAGCAGTCAAATTGGTGGAAACGGATCGGAGGGCGCTAGCCGGGGAAACGGTAGAAAGCGAGGATGTTCTTTGGGTACAAGGGGTGCCCTACACATTTCTTACTGTAAAAATGCCATTGCGAAATGATACTGGTTCTATTGTTGGAGTGATCGGTATCGCTCGAAATATCTCCGAACGTGCTCGGGTAGAAAGAGAACTAGACCGAAACCGCGAACGCCTAGAAGAGATAGTGCATGATCGAACGGTGGCCTTGGAAAAGACCAATGTTGCTTTAAAAGCTCTCGCACAAAAGCTAGTTGAAACTCAGGAGACTGAACGGCGAGAAATCGCCCGGGAATTGCATGATGATATCGGTCAAGAGTTGACGGGTTTAAAGCTATTGCTGGAACGCAGTTGCCGTAAGGCTCCGACAGAATTGAGATCAAGTTTGACGGGTGCAGATGGTTTGGTGAGTGGAATCCTGACCAAAATCAGGGATATGGCTCTGAATTTGCGACCTTCGATGCTGGATGATCTTGGCCTGCTTCCTGCTCTCCTTTATCAATTCGAGCGCTTTACCACCCATACTCACATTGAGATTAAATTTCAACATATTGGTGTGGAGATTCGCTTCCCCCCAGAAATAGAGACGGCCGCTTTTCGTATCATCCAAGAAGCCTTGACCAATGTAGCTCGCCATGCAAAGACCTCAGAAGTCTGGATCACTGTAGAAAAGCAGGGTGAGGAATTGTGGTTAATGGTAACAGATCAGGGTGTGGGGTTCAATCCGGAACAGGAATTAGCTGGAGGAGACAATACGGGATTGAAAGGAATCCGTGAGCGGGTTTCGGCGATAGGGGGATCGTTTGTTCTGGAATCAACACCCGGTTGTGGTAGCCTTCTGAAAGTGCAGTTGCCTCTTTGGGAAAAAGGGTTAGATTCGACAACATGATTCGGATCCTGTTGGCCGATGATCATCCCGTAGTTCGCGCCGGTCTGCGAGCTGTATTGGAGGGGGAACCTGATTTTGAAATTCTAGGCGAGGCAGTTGACGGATTGGATGCAATTCACTTAACCGAATCGCTTGAGCCTGATGTATTAGTGCTGGACATCGTGATGCCCGACATGGATGGATTGGAAGTAACCCGGCGAGTGAGAGAGAGCATGTTACAAACGCGCGTGGTGGTTCTATCGATCCATGCAAACGAATCCTACGCAGCCCAGGCATTGCGTAATGGCGCATCAGCCTATGTTGTGAAGAGTGCTCCGACACAATTCCTGATGGACGCCATCCGAGCTGCTGTTGAAGGAAAGACTTTTTTTAGTCCACCTTTATCCAAAAAAACGATTCAGTCGTATCTAGCAAAAACGCAAGAATCACAGTTTGATCCGTTTTCACTCTTAACAACTCGGGAACGGGTGATCCTCCAACTGACGGTACATGGCCTGAGATCTACAGAAATCGGCTCTCGGCTCTATATCAGTTCTCGCACGGTGGAGACACATCGAGCCCATATCGCAACAAAACTCGGCTTGCGTACCCAAGCCGAGCTCATTCATTTCGCCCTGCAGAACGGGATGTTGCTGATGGAAGAAATTCATTCCGAAGAGCAAAAAAATACGTAGATTTACGGATAGACAGCAGGGCTTTTCTCTGACATCGTAGTATTAAGGCATCATACTCCCTGCTGTTGGGGATGGCTGAAGGGAAGCCAACATCATTTGAAGCCGGAGGACCAGGGCCCTCCGGCTTCGTTTTCATATCTCGTTGAATCCGTCTTTTCTATATGCCTAGATCGAGATCTTCGACAGGAACATGGGTCATTCCCTACCCTGTTTCTGACATCCGATTTGTCGAATCTGCTACGAGGATATGGCTGAAGCGTATTCCTCTGCAAGTCCTTCAAGGCATTTTTTCGAGGTTCGCGCTCTGTTTTGGAAACCATTTTGCCAAAATTGATCCTTTTTGTGGAAAAATATTGCGGACCTGCTTGACAGAGTTCCGCTTTCCCTCTTGCTTTCCCTCTTAAATATTAATCCAAATCATTTCGTCTCAAGGAGGGTCAAAAAGTGAGAACGGCAAGGGTGTTATTGATATTTGCATTGATTACAGGGTTGGTTTTCTTTGGCGTAAGCTGCGGTGGCGGCACGACCACCACTACTCCTACCACGCAGCCTCCCACCACGCAGCCTCCCGCGAAGGACATCATCATCGGCGTCGTGGCCCCGCTCACCGGTGACTCCGCCACCTTCGGCAAGTCCACCCAGGAAGGCGCCGAGCTGGCGGTTGCTGAGTGGAACGCCAAGGGCGGTATCAACGGCAGCCAGATTGTCCTGAAAATGGCCGACGACAAGAGCGACCCCACCGAGGGCGCTGCCGGCATCACTCGGCTGATCGAACAGGAGAAGATCGTCGGTGAGATCGGCACCGTCCAGTCCAAGGTTTCTCTGGCCATCGCTCCCATCCTCCAGGCCAAGAAGATCCCGATGATCTCCCCGACTTCCACCAACGAGAAAGTCACCCTGGTCGGCGACTTCATCTTCCGTGCCTGCTTCATCGACAACTTCCAGGGAGTCGTGGGCGCTGCTTTCGCCTATGACAACCTGAAATTGACGAAAGCGGCTTGCCTCTTCGACGTGGGCAACGACTACACCAAGGGCCTCGCCGAGAACTTCCGCGACGCCTTCATCAAGCTCGGCGGTGAGATCGTCGGTTTCGAGGCCCACCCCACCGGGGCGACCGACTTCAATGCCCAGTTGACGAAGATCATCGCCGCTGGTCCGGAACTGCTCTACCTCTCCGACTACTACAACGATGTCGGCCTGATCTGCAAGCAGGCCCGCGCTCTCGGCTACACCGGTTTCTTCCTCGGCAGCGACGTCTGGGATTCCCCGGTTCTCGTCGAGGTCGGCGGCGATGCGGTGGAGGGCGGCTTCTTCACCAACCACTTCTCCAAGGACGATACCCGTCCCGAGGTGCAGGCCTTCGTGAAGGACTACACTGCTAAATTCGGTGCCCCGCCGGACGCGTTAGCCGCTTTGGCTTACGATGCGGCCAACCTGATGTTCGACGCCATCAACCGAGCGAAGTCCACCGACGGCACGGCTATCCGGGACGCCCTCAAGGTTGCCAACTTCAAAGCCGTTTCTGGCACGATCAAGTTCGACGCCAACCGCAACCCGATCAAGGCTGCGGTCATCATCGAGAATAAGGGCGGCCAGCAAACGTACAAGGCCACGGTTCAACCGTAACTCGCGCGTTGTCGTCTGAGGCATCTCACACATAGCGTGCATCTTGCAGCCGGGAGCCGGTTCCGGCTCCCGGCTGCTTTTGTAAGGAGGTCCCTGTGGATTTAACGACATTCTTTCAGCAACTCGTCAATGGCCTTCAGCTCGGTTCAATCTACGCTCTAATCGCACTGGGCTACACCATGGTCTACGGCATCATCAAGCTGATCAACTTCGCCCATGGCGACTTCCTCATGGTCGGCGCCTATGCCGTCTATTTCTTCGCCACTTTCATCCTGGCCTTCACCAACGCCATCCCCCCGATCATCCTCTTCATCCTTTGCTTGATCGTCAGCCTGGCCGCAGGAGCCTTGATCGCCGAGCTCTCCAACTGTCTGACCTACAAACCGCTGCGCTACCGCCCCCGCCTCTCGGCGCTGATCACGGCGGTGGGCGTCTCAATGTTCCTGGAGTATTTCTTCGCCTCTCTCCCCTTCATCGGGCCCTCCTTCCGCGCCTTCCCTGACATTATCAAACAGGTGAGCTTTGTGGTCGGCGGCGTGTACCTGAACAACATCCAACTGCTCGACATCGGCCTGGCCATTGTGCTGATGATCCTCCTGACTTTCATCGTCAACCGCACCATGACAGGCAAAGCGATGCGGGCCGTCTCTCAAGACAAGGATGCCGCTAGATTGATGGGCATCAACATCGAACGGACCATTACTTTTACCTTCCTCATCGGTGGCGCCCTGGCCGGTGCAGCCGGCATCCTCATGGCCATGACCTATCCCCGCATCTTCCCCTACATGGGTATCCTCCCCGGCCTGAAAGCCTTCGTGGCGGCCGTGCTGGGCGGGATCGGCAACATCCCGGGCGCCATGTTGGGAGGCTTTTTGCTGGGCATCGCCGAGATCTACGCTACCAGCTACAACTCACTCCTGGGTGAAGGCATCGCCTTCGCCATTCTGATCCTGGTGCTGCTCTTCCGCCCGCAGGGGCTCCTGGGCGAGAAGCAGTCGGAGAAGGTGTAGGTGCGACGATGAAAAAACTGTTCCGCAAAAGCACCTTTCGCCTGATCCTCTATGCTGCTTTGCTATACACCCTTGTGATACTCCTTAGCCAGGTGATCCCGGCCGGCGACGGGTTTGTCTTGAACAACTATTTCATGATCATTATCAACATCTCCCTGGTCTATGTGATCCTGGCCACCAGCCTGAACCTGATCAACGGCATCACCGGGCAGTTCTCCATCGGGCACATGGGCTTCGCCGCAATCGGCGCCTACGTCTCCGGTACGCTCACCACGCTTATCTGGAAGCTTATTCCGGGAAGTCTCACGGCCACTTCCCTCTTCATCGTGGCTCTTCTGATCGGGGGAATCTGTGCCGCCATCGTCGGCTTTTTGATCGGGATGCCGGCCTTGCGCATGAAAGGCGATTACCTGGCCATCGTCACCCTGGGCTTCGGGGAGATCATCCGCACGATCATCAACAACATCGACTACGTCGGCGGACCGCGCGGTCTGCTGGGCATCCCCCAGCTCTCCAACTTCACCATCATCTTCATCATCGCCCTCCTCACCGTGATGGTCCTGCGTTACCTGGTCTTTTCCAGCCACGGGCGAGCCATGCTCTCCATCCGCGAGGACGCCACCGCTGCCGACCTGGTGGGAGTCAACATCACCAAGTACAAAGTGTGGGCCTTCGTTATCGGCGCCTTCTTCGCCGGCGTCGGCGGCGGCCTGCTCGCCCACATGATCCAATTGGCCCACCCGACCCAATATGGCTTTTACGCTTCTTTCCTGGTGCTGATCGTGGTCTACATCGGCGGGATGGGCAGTATGACCGGCTCGATCATTGCGGCTTTCATCCTGACCTTCCTGGAGAAGTACATCCTGCCGATGGTGCTCCCGATGATCGGCCTCGGGGTAGAATGGCGCATGGTGATCTACGCCGTGTTGCTGATTATCATCATGATCTATCGCCCGGAGGGGCTGATGAGCCGTGAGGCCAAGTTCATGATCCCGGAGGACCACTGAGATGCCTGCCGAGCAGAAAATCGTGCTGAAAATCGACCAGTTGTCGCACTTCTTTGGCGGTCTCAAGGCTGTCTCCAACTTTAACCTCGACCTCCCCGAAGGAGTCATTTGGGGTGTCATCGGGCCTAATGGCGCGGGCAAGACCACCGTCTTCAACCTGGTTACCGGTGTCTACCGGCCCAGCCAGGGACACATCCAGCTGATGGGCGAGGAGATCACCGGCAAGAAACCCTTTGCGATCGTCGCCAAAGGGGTTGCCCGCACCTTCCAGAACATCCGCCTCTTCGGCAATATCCCGGTGTTGGACAACGTGCGGATCGGGATGCACAAGAACTACCGCCCCAGCATGTTCGACTGCGTGATCCGCGACAGGAAGTTCCACCGCGCGGAAAAGAAGATGCGGGAAGAGTCGATGGAACTGCTCGCCCGCTTCAACCTGCAAGGACGGGCCGAAGAGATCGCCAAGAACCTGCCCTACGGTGAGCAACGTCGTTTGGAGATCACCCGCGCCTTGGCCACGCAGCCTAAGCTACTTCTCCTCGACGAGCCCGCTGCCGGCATGAACCCCAACGAGGTGGACAAGCTGATGGAGATGGTCTACCACATCCGCAACGAGTTCAAGTTGACCGTCCTCTTGATCGAGCACCAGATGCGTTTCTTAATGCGCATCTGCGAGTGGATCAAGGTAATGGATTTCGGTGAGACGATCGCCGAAGGGACGGCCGCCCAGATCCAGAACAATCCTCTCGTAATCGAAGCCTACCTCGGAAAGGGGGTGCACTGATGGCCCTCGCCCTGGAAGTTAAGGACCTCCATGTGGCTTATGGCGGGATCAAGGCCCTGCGAGGGGTTTCTGTGAAAGTGGAGGTCGGCTCCATCGTCACCATGATCGGAGCCAATGGCGCCGGAAAATCCACCACTCTACGAGCCATTTCCGGTATCGTGCATAAGCAAAGTGGCCATGTCACCCTCTTCGACCAGGACATCACTGCCACGCCGGCTCACCGCATCGTGGCCATGGGGATCTCCCACGTGCCGGAAGGCCGGCGCATGTTCGCCACCCTGACGGTGATGGAGAACCTGGAGATCGCCACCTACACCCGCCATGATAAAAAAGAGTTCGCCGCGTCCTATGAAACCGTTTTCAGCCTTTTCCCCCGGCTGAAAGAGCGCAGGAAGCAGTTGGCGGGAACGCTCTCCGGCGGAGAACAACAAATGCTGGCTGTGGGCCGCGCCATGATGACCAACGGGAAAGTGATGCTCCTGGACGAGCCGTCGATGGGTCTCGCCCCCGTGCTGGTGGAAGAAATCTTCCGCACCATCAAACGGATTAACGAACTGGGAACGACCATCCTGCTGGTGGAGCAGAACGCCCGCATGGCCCTGGAGACCGCTCACTACGCCTACGTACTGGAGGTGGGCACGGTCATCGCGGAAGGGCTCAGCTCGACGCTGGCGGACGATCCGCGCGTGAAGGAAGCCTATTTGGGAGGATAGAGCAAGGGCTTTCGACCAATGTACAGAACATGTTCGCTCGATCCGATGATGGTTGGCTTGGTGCAGGTGGCAAGATGGATCTGCCACCAAATTCCAGCAGCGTGCTTTGCAGCCAACTGATTGGTTTGGGGGACCAGCGAGGAAGCCAGTCCTTCCAATGCTGCCAAAGTCAGTGTTTTGCATCCCATACTCTCGTAGCACTCCTTCAACTCCCAAGGGTCTCCAAAGTGGGCGGAAGTGAAACCGCCTGTATAATCCTTTGCGCGTTTGTCCTGCCAAGGTCGCTCCAGATACCGCAGCGCCGCCCCGCTCTCAATGAAGTCGGGAAACTCGGCAATCGCGGAGCGAAAGACTCCCAACAATGGGATGATAGCTGCTGCCACTACTCCACCCGGTTTCAATACCCGCAAGCTTTCTTGGATTGCCTTTGCTCGGTCTTCGTTGGCAATTAGATGGTAGAGAGGGCCGGCTAACAAAACCCCATCGTAGAAACAATTTGCCGAAGGGATCTCTGTTGCTGAAGCCTGCACATAGTCTTCCAGGACGATGCCTGCTTTGTCGGCCCGATACCTGGCAGTTTCAAGCAGATTTCTCGAGAGATCCAGCAATGTGACTCGGTAGCCAAGTTTGGTGAAAGCAATGCTGTATCGGCCAGGTCCACCCCCACAATCGAGAATCCGGGCGGGGGGTGGAGGTAGAAATTTACGAAACAGATGGAGGGTCGTCCAAAACTCCAACGAGTGGTAGTAATCGCCACAAAGGCGGTCCCATTCCCGCTGCGGATTGGAATCGTAGAATTCTTCTACTTCATCATGCATGAAATGACTTTTGGAAAAATAGGGGTCGCGTCAACTCCCGTGTACCAAGCTGCATTGCAGCGAGAGATTCCTTCTTGGTCCTCTCTCTTGGTCCGGTATCGGCAAGTGGCGCGACCGTTATACCCATTAAAGTAAGCAAAGCGGAAATTGTCAACCTCACCATTTTTTCTGGGATCTTGCAGCATGGATCCCGGAATGCAGTCGGATGACCGAATCCCCACAGAGTTCGCGTTTGATATCCCCACAGTGCCGAGATCAAGCTTGAAATGCTCAAGTTGATGGGGGGAGGGCTTCTCTTGGCTGTAATGTGCTTTCTAACATCGATTCTATTACTCTATTGGGAAACAATGCGAGAGAGACTATTGACGTACCGTTCACAATCACCAGAGGAAACGAGGGCTGTAGGTCAATCGTGGTCCAGCGGGTGTCGTTCGGGTGATTTTATTGCTTTGTTCGGTTCCCTTGGAGCCGGAAAGACGGTATTCGTCCAAGGATTGGCCTTTGGTCTCGGAATCCCTGTCGATTGGGTGAAGAGCCCAACGTTTACACTAGTGCGAGCCTATCCTTCTGACCCAGCCTTCTATCATGTTGACCTCTACCGATTGGAAGGGGAGCAGACCTTGAACTTGGATTGGGAAGATTTTTCCAGGGGAATCACTGCGGTGGAATGGGCGGAAAAACTTGGGGCGTCATTGCCGGTGGATGCCATCCGAGTCACGATCGAAGTGATTTCGCTCCAGGAACGGCAAATAACCATTGAAGGCGATCATGATGTTGAGGAAGGGAGTTCTGATCATCCGAAAAGTGATGGGATCTTTAAGGTAGGTTAACGAAAGTGCACACGAAGCAGGGGAATCCAGTGTTAGACACGGTGGATCCCGTTTTGGTTCTTTCGTTTCATACCGCCACTCCTCGCGCAGGTTTGGCATTGCTCAATCGAGACATTGTGCTGGAAGAATCTTATTGGCTAGCGGGGGAAGCGCAGGGGATAAAGGTTCCCCATGCCAATCGTTTGGCGGCAGAAACGGAACGGATGATCCAAACCCACCAAGTATCGTGGGATCACGTTTCTGTTTTGGGGGTTACGGTGGGGCCTGGTTCTTTCACGGGGATCCGCTCTGCCCTATCCTTTGTAAAAGGCTTGGCCTTCGCTCGAAATCTTCCCGTAGCTGCGATTGGAACGCTGGAGGGCTTAGCGTGGCAAGCCGGAAATGGGTTGATTTGTCCGCTACTGGATGCCCGGCGCGGTGAGTTTTATTGGGGCTTATATCAGGTTGATGACGGTGCCCTAACAGAAATCGTCGCTCCGCGTGTTTCTACCGCAGAGATTCTTCAAATAGAGTTGATGGATAGGTTTCCGATCGTGTTTTCGGGTGAGCCATTGTACGAAGCAGCGAAGCTGCCGGAATGGTTAAGGGATGTGCATAAGACACCACCATCAACTTGGACCCTTCGTCCATCTGCTGTCGGCCAGCTGGCTTGGCTAAAATACCGGATGGGGCAACTAACGACCGCGGCGCAACTTTTACCGGTCTATTTGCGCGCGCCAATATAGTTCTTTTTAACAACCAAAGTGACTTTCCCATTGGGGGAGCGGCACCTCTGTCAGAGTGGAACGGGCGCAAAACGAAGTGGTGTTTGCATTCCTTTTATAGAGCTTCCGCTTCTACTGAAGTAAACAAATTCTGCGCCATTTGATCCAGCTCATCTTTCCGCTCTAGTTGAGCCAACCATTCCGGGGGAAGCCCCTTTATGCCCAAAAACGCGCCTGAGAGGGCTCCGCAAATTGCCGCGATCGTATCGGTATCTCCACCCGTCATCAACGAACCCGATACCGCATCGCGAAAACTGTTCGGAAAAAAAAGAAACGCGTAAAGAGCGGAAGCCACGGTCTCCGGCGCATAGCCGGAAGTACCCAAAATGGGAAGTGCATCCCGGGGTGACACTCTCCGCTTGCGCAGCTCGTTTGCCTGGCGAAGTTTGGCCGAGACCTCCGTGCCTTTCACCATACGAGCCACAGTCAACAACAAATCCTTCAACTCCCCCCGAAGCGCTTGCTGAAGGGCAAAGGCAATCACCATCGCCCCAGCTACTGCTTCTTCATTTTGATGGGTGATGATCGAGCAATTGAATACATCCTGTCTTAATCGTTCCGGGTGGTAAATATCCCACAGGGCAATGGGTAATACCCGCATAGCAGGTCCGTTGCCGGCGGAGGAAGGCCCCACGATTCCCGATTGATCCCAAGGGATGTTCCGTTTCAAACGACGAATGGCTTCTTTGGTTGTATTTCCAATTTCGCGTAAATCATCGGTATCAAACCATTGAACAAACTGAGCGGCAATGTCCGATGGTACGATTTTTTTCTGCTGGAGGATGCTGGATAGAGTATAAATTGACATCAGGGTGTCGTCTGTGAATTGTCCTGCCTGTAATCCTCGGCTGGGGAGCAAACGAATTCCATCCGCAAACAACAGGCAGGCCTCTGCCGAACTAAGGTATTCTGCCGGCATACCCAAGCTATCCCCCAAAGCCAAACCCAGCAGGCTGCCTCGAAATCCGGAGCGAAGTGGGAGTTTATTCATGTCTGCGCCATCAAAGCCGCTCCCCAAGCCCCGATCATCTGTGGTTCGGGTGGAAGTAAAACTTTTATGCCCAGCTCTCGTTCCAAGGCTTCCACCATCCCCAGATTCTTAGCCACCCCCCCAGACATTGCCACCGGACCCTCGATCCCCATCCGAGCCGCCATTGCTACCACACGTTGCGCAATTCCAGTCATCACACCGCGGGCGATCTCATCGCGCGGGGCACCGCGGGCGATCATCCCGATCACTTCCGATTCCGCAAACACAGTACAAGTGGCAGAGATCTGTACGATGTTCTTTGCTCGACGGGCAGCCTCGCCCAGCTCATCCAGTGAGAAGTTTAAGCCATGAGCCATCACTTCCAAGAAACGGCCTGTACCAGCAGCGCATTTGTCATTCATTATAAAATCGACTACTTTGCCACCCGGATCGATACGAATCACCTTGGAGTCCTGGCCGCCCAGATCAATCAGGGTTTGCGTCTGGGGAAGAAAATGGGTAATGCCGCGGGCATGGCATGTGATTTCGGTGATGGTCTTATCGGCGAAGGGAACCGATACTCGCCCGTAGCCAGTGGCGACGACAGTGGCGATGTCGGTTTCTTTCAAGCCAACCTCTCTCAATAGATCCGCATAGAGAATCGATATCGACTTTGGTGCATCGGCTCCGGTAAGCAACATCTTTGCCGCCAGGAATTGGCCGTCCCTCAAGAGCACACCCTTGGCAGCCAGGGACCCGATATCCAATCCGCAGACAATGTGGGTCATTCCGGTCATCCTCGCTGGATTGCTTTAGCTTGCGTCGGTTTCATGAGTACTTGATGTTATCAGCGGGAAATGGCTCGGTGCAAGAAAAGAATTCTGGTCGATGGCGGATTCTGCCATTGGATTTTGCCGTTAGAGCAGTTCCAGAAATCCTTCAATCCTTGTACGCAATTGCTCGGAGGCATACTCTCTTGGATCAATGCAGTCTCCATCGAGGATCAGGGTCGGGATACCGGCCTGACGGAGTTTTTCTTTTAACAAATATGCACCACCCGTGGCCTGACGGCAGCCCCGGTGAGACCAGTGGATCACTCCCTGCGCTTTCCGTTCGCGAACTTTTTCCAGGATGTGTTGCAATCGAATCTCCAAACCTCCAATTCCGGAGTTCGCATAGATCTTTGCAGCGAGACTGCTCTCCGGTTGCGCCGGGTCCAGCGGGGGAAAGGGATTGCTGGTCATTTCATCGCCAACCAGGGAAACACTCTTGCTTTCTAGGAAATCATAGAGATCGTTGCGGTAGAAGGGGAAGAGATGTAACCAGAACAGGCGATATTTCTCCGCCTTGGGCACTTCTCCTTCCAGACGTTGTTTCCACTGGCGAAAGATCCGCCCACCCCAGGGGTTACCGGCAAAGGAGTAAAGGGTACTTACATTACTCATCACTCCATCTCCCGGGACGGCCGAGGGGATACGGACCTGTAGTTCAACAATCCCGGACCATGCGTCTGTCATCTCCCGCGAGCGGGCAAAAACCAATTGCCAATTTTCCGTTTGTACCCGTCGCTGCAGCAAAATTTCCAGCTCGCTTCGTATTCGTCGAATCTGCTCTTCAACATAAGCCAGGCTTTCCGGGCTACGGTGTTGTGGCACATCGATTAAGAAATGGGGCACTCCAAAGAATTGAGCAATGTTGGCAAAACAGCGGTTTGATCCGTCGCACAGGGCAGAGAGAGATAGTACAGCAGTCGGCTTGGGTAATAGGCCATTTAAGGCCATGCCTAATCCCACACGATGAAACGAGCATAAATCGGGAGAGTACCATTGCTCCTCCGCTTTCTGCAGGAAAGAAACGGACATCCCCAGGCTGGAGGTCGCCCCAGCAATTGATTCTAAGGGGAAGGGGGTCATTCCCAAGGCATAAACCAGTTCAGCCGGAAAGAAGAGAGAGGTGAATGCAACCGGTTTGCGGCCGAGGTAAGCATCGCGAGCGATTTGGAAAGATAAGCGGGTATTCAGGCTTTCCCTCAGGAGCAACGGGGAAAGAAAGCGGTATGGCCAGGGAGAACGAAGAAACTTTGCCGCAGATCCGTCTTGCAGTTTCCGTTGGAGGGTATCACCGAAGCTCACAAGGTCTCCCGAAACGCTTCCAATCGCGTGCGCAATTGACCGGATGGTTTTTGGGTATAATCCTGCTCCAGGATCAGACAGGCATTCCCGGCTGACTTCAAGCGGGCAGCCAGTATCGGTAGATCGTAGAGATAATGATCGCAATACTTGGTGGGCAGGAAAATTGCTCCCCGCACTTTGCACTCCTTGACGCGGTTGGTGACTTCCTGCCAACGACGTTCCAGTTCAGCTGTGCGCGGGCAAGGAGTCCGAGCCAGGTATGCGTAGGCAATGCGTAGGAACGGATCTCCATCCGTTTCTGCCACCAATGTTTTGGCTTGTTTTTGACCGTAGCAGAAATCTTCCCCCACTACAGTGAAGCTCAATTCCGCAAGCATCTGCCAAATCTCCCCATCGTCCAAAGTGTTGCCGAAAAGAAAGACAGGTGGTCCATCCGATGAACCTTGGTCCCGGTCAGCGTGATCCAGGATGGCTTCAATCTCTGCGATTGACATCGTGTTGTATGCCTGCAAGGCGTGGTAATAGTCCAATGGGACTAGCTTTCTCTCCCGCGCGTGGATTTCGATCCTTCTCCAGTTAAGGCGTAACTCGTTACACTGGCGGATGGCTGCTTCTAGCTCCATTCGGGAACACTTATTACCCCGATGGAGGAATTTGGCCAATCGCATCAGCTCACGGGCAAATACGGCAGCGTCAGTGGCGGAATGTGGCAGGAACAATAGGAAAGTCCTCCCCGGAACAACCATTTCCAGGGCATCGGCCAGGCGTCGCGTGGCATCGCAGCAATCCGCCAAGATGAAAACGTCCTCTTGAGGGCACGCCACTGCCTGCTCGAAGATGGTTCGGGCATATGAGCAAAGATTCGCTGGCAGATAGCGATCTGCTCGGGGTATTGGCTGTCGTTCCGCCCAAAAACGGCGCGGCTGAAACCCACAGGCCAGTGAGATTTCCCAGGGAACGTAGGAACAACTCCAAAAGGAAACTGACATTCAGCCCGTCTTTCTGCGTACCGCTTCCACTTTCCCCCTAAGCGTCAGCTGCTTATCCGTACGATCATCGATTTTAAGCGTAGTGCTTACTCGCAGGGCGCCCAATTGGAACAACCGGAAATGAAGTCGTTTCGTAAGGGCCATGATTTCCTCCAAGGAACCTTCCACATTGGTTCCCATGGCGTGCAGTTCACTGGGAAGGCCGCTTTCGGAAACGATCTTTTCCAACTCAGCCAGATAGTGTGATAGGCTTGGAGTTCCCGTTCCCAGCGGTACAACTGTGATTTCGGCCACGGCCATCAGGCAACCTCCAAAAAGAATGTACCGAGCATAGCAAAAATGAACCACACTTGTACCGGACGGTACCCCCATCGATAATAGGTGAATGAGAAAGCTTGCATCAGTTTTTGGATGTCTGATACTTTGTGCGGTGCTTTCAGCCTGTATCATGAATCTTGGAGTCAAAGCCGAACGGTCTGGGAGTGAAACGTATTCCGTATCGCGTAGCTTGCAGCGGTTGACGATTGAAACGGCCAACGGAGAGGTGATCGTGCAATCGGAGAATCGCACGGACATTCGGCTGGAGTGGCGCAAAACAGCGCAAGGAACTAGTCAGGAGGAAGTGGATCGGATGGTTGAGGAGATCACCATCGAAAAAACTACCCCTTCGGCAGACTTGATGCGCATCACCGCAAAATTTGAGGGTTCCCCTGGCAATCGCGGCTGCGCATTTCATTTGCGTTTGCCAGAGAGTCTGGCTCTTGTAATCCACACATCTAATGGGAGATTGGAATTCCGTGGGCTGAGCCCCAGCTTGGAGTTGGTCACTTCCAATGAAGCGATTCTGGCGATCCTGGATGAACCGGCTAAACGGATCCGGGCAGAAACTTCCAATGGAACTGTTCACATTACGGGAGATGCTACCGAGGACTTGTCGCTCGTTTCCTCGAACGGTCAGGTAGAGCTTCAGACGACCTTGGCCGGGGTCCGCTACGACATGCGCAATTCCAATGGGCCGATCACATTGCAAGTCCCCCAAAACGCCACCGGCCAATTGGAAGCGGAAACCAGCAATAGCCGGATTCAGGTGGATTTGCCCTTCCAGAGCGATCCGACCGACAATGGAAACCGGATTAGTGGCCTACTGAATGGTTCCGATACAAGGACCATTATCTTGCACACTTCTAATGGGCAGATTTTGATTGGAACGAAACCTTAATAGCATCTTGAGCACCCAATGGAAGGTTTTGTGGTCTCTAGTTTCCCCAATCTCCTCAATTGCTGCCGCGCCTTGGTCTTTAGCGCGGAAAGTGACTCTGATTGTTCCTGCTCTGTTACTTTGTCAGTGGAATCTCGCGCAATGAATGGAGGGTTCGTTTATGAAGATTGCGATCCTGATTGCTGATCTATTCAATGAGTCGGAGTTGATCTATCCCTACTACCGGGTACAGGAAGCTGGTTACCAGGCTGTTTTGGTTGGCCTGGAGGTTCAGGAATATCGCTCCAAGCTAGGGTTGCCGATGAAGGCGGATTTGGCTGCAACAGATGTCCGACCGGAGGAATTCGCCGGCTTGGTGATTCCTGGCGGTTTTGCGCCGGATTTCCTTCGCCGCTCACCGGCTATCTTGTCTTTGGTCAAAGCTTCTGACAGGGCTTTTAAACCGATAGCCGCAATATGCCATGCCGGATGGGTGCTCATAAGCGCCGGAATCGTGAATGGTCGGAATGTCACGGGAGTCATGGCCATCAAGGACGACCTCATTAACGCTGGTGGCTTCTATCATGATGAAGCGGTGGTGATCGATAGAAATTTGATCACCTCTCGCAAACCCGCTGACCTTCCTTGTTTTATGAAGGCCTTCCTGGAGGCATTGACCAAGGGCTAGTGTCACAAGAGCGGGGCAAATACATCCGCCAGTCCATTCTGGCGATACCTTCGGCACTGCTGAATGCGGCCACTATACCACTGCCAGTGGATATTTTGAGGGATTCCTTTTTAGACGCAACGCGGGTCGTCCTTCATGGATGCGGATCTTCTTATCACGCCTGTTTGATCGCTTTACCGATGCTGCGGCAGGCATTCCCTTGTGGAATACTCGCAGCCCCTTCCTCGGAGTTGCTTTTTTACTCAGAACGTTACGGGTGCGAAAGGATGTTGCAAGTAGCCGTTTCCCGTACCGGCGAAACTTGCGAGGTGGTTCGAGCAGCACAAACAATGAGGGAGCTGTTTCACTCCCGCACTGTTTCGATTTCATGCACTCTTGGCTCCACCCTGGAAAAATGGTCTGACACATACCTAGCAGTGGATATTGCGGAACGCAATGGGCCGATGATTCAGTCCTTTGCTGCTCTGTCAATGCTACTGTTGCGCTTGTCCCTTCAAGGGGATATTTTGTTTGATTCCAACTCCATTGCTTCTGTGATGAAACGCGAGGTGAACCGAATTTTAGAATGGACGGAATTTGTCCTTCACAGGAGACGTTTTCGTCATTTCGTTTTTTTAGGAAGTGGCTCTTGGTACGGGCTGGCCAAAGAACTAGCCTGGAAGATGCTGGAAATGGCGCAGGTTTCCTCTTTTGCGTTTCATTCGCTGGAATTTCGCCACGGTCCCCGAGTAATCCTGGACCAAAACACGCTGGTGTTCCTCCTTACCCAACCAACCAGTCCTTCCTATCCGCAGGAGAAGATACTTTACGATGAGATCGCCAGCCAGGCGAGCACGATAGCGATCGATTGTCGTGGCCTGCATACCAATCCACTTTCATTCCGCCCGATAGAAGGTCTCAGCTATTGGCAGAGTTTCTTTGTGCAAATGCTGATTGGGCAATGCCTGGCATACCAGGTGGCAAAAGACAAGGGCCTCAACGCAGATTTTCCACTAAGCTTGCGGGAATTCGTGGAGCTGGAGGGATTGTAGGTGATTCACTTTGATCAAGCGTTTCGTGCGTCAACGGAAGAGTTTCAAGAGTTTCAAGCCCTTTCGCCAACCGCGAATTTGCAAAAGAAAGAGGAATCTGCTTGAAAACTGAGGATGCCAATCGAATCTCTGGTTTTACTTCTGTGAATGGAACGCGGCTCTATTTCGAAATGTCCGGCACGGGGAAGTCAGTGGTTTTTATCCATGGAGGATTGGTGAACTGTCATCTGTGGGACGGTCAGTTTCCGAAGTTCGCACAGTACTTCCAGACCGTACGATATGACTTGCGAGGCTTTGGGCAGTCGGAGTTTCCGAGCGTCCCCTATTCACACACAGAAGACTTGCGAGCCTTGCTGCAATTCCTAGGCATCCAGCAGACGGCGATCATCGGTCTTTCTCTTGGTGGTACGATTGCCACCAACTTCACCCTCGCCTACCCTGAATTGGTCGAATCTTTGGTTTTGGTTGGAGCAGGGCTGGATGGTTACCGGGTAGCCCAAGAGAAATACCTAGATGTAATCCAGCAGTTCATCGAGATGGATGAGGCGCACGAGCAGGGGTATCTGGAGCGGGAGTTGGAGTTAACCTTGCGCGTTTGGACGGATGGCCCAAACCGTTTCCCAGAGCAAGTAAACTCTCAGGCCCGCGCGCTCGTCCGCCGGATGAGCGAGGAAAACTTACGCCGGCAGAAACCGAAGGCGAAAGAGAAATCACCGGAAGGACCGCCTGCAGCGGAACGACTGGGAGAACTCCGTACGCGGACACTGGTGGTTCTGGGAGCAGAAGACGTCGCCCCTATCCTGGAGATCGGCGAGGTATTGGCCCGGGAAATCCCCGGAGCCAGCAAAGTGTTGATCCCGGAAGTCGCCCACCATTTGCCTCTGGAAAAACCGGAAGAGTTCAACCGGATCGTACTGAGCTTCCTCAAGCAATAATTGGGTCGCTTGGTTTCCGCCGATTTTTGCTCAAAAACCTGAGACACACGTGCGTATCGGCGGGTTGTCATTTTGGGAGGTGTCTCTGAACACAAAATGATAGAGAAATCGGCGACGCCCTCTCCAGATCTATCGTAAGCGGGAATACCTTATCCGACAACAGCCGGTTCGATCACCAGTTCGCCTTTGGCGAAGCGCTGATAGTTGAGTCGCGTAATGTCATAAGAAAGAGGCTGGCCCAGCATCCACTCGGCCATGATTGGAGCCAGACCGGGACCGTACATAAACCCGTGTCCTGAACCCCCAGCAGCAATGAATAGGCCGGGTACCTCTTCGATGGGGCCGATGATGTGATGGGAGTCGGGCGTGATTTCATAGAGTCCGGCCCATTGGCGAACGATGTTTAAACCCTTAAATCGTGGTAAAATCCGGTGCACCGTGTCTGACATCCGCTCCAGGAAACCCCAGGTAGGGGAAATGTCGAACTCGGCCGGGTCGAACCAGCGATGTTTCTGCTCGGGTGGCAAACCCATGATGAACGAACCGTGCGGGCGCTGCTGGATGTAGTAACCCAACGAGAAAGAAATTACCATTGGGGAGAAAACCCGCTCCACCGGCTCGGTAATCAGGATCTCGTGCCGTTCGCCCCATAGGGGGATGTCCAAGCCGATGGTCTTCATCAGGTGGTGAGTCCAGGCTCCGGTGGCCACTAGCACTTGCTTTGCTTCGATCGTGCCCCCATCGGCCAACCTGACACCCTTGATCCCCTGGTCGTCCCGAACCAATTCGGTGACTTCTGTCCGCTTCCTGATTTCCACCCCGAATCGTTCCGCCGCCTTGCCATAAGCGAAAACGGTATAGAACGGGTCGGCATGTCCGTCCTTACTGTGATAGGTGGCACCAAAGCACCCATCAACATTCACATCGGGAAAGCGGTATTTCACCTCTCCTGGTGTAAGAACTTCCGTCATCACATTCAGGCGGTGTTGGACAGTCACGCGGGCCTTAAGGCTCTCCCATTCCGTCTGGGAACTGCTCATGACCAAGTAGCCACCCTGCCAAAGGCCGATTCGGTCCGCAGGGTACTCCAACTCTTCAGCCAACACCTCAAACTTTTCTAAAGCCAGCTTCATCAGACCGATGTTAAATTCGGAACCGAACTGGGCACGAATGCCAGCCGCGCAGGAACCGGATGAACCGGCGGAAAGGAACTCCTTTTCCAGCAAGAGGATCTTACCGGCCTTCTTTTTCGCTAGCTCGTAGGCAATGGACACCCCGGTGATTCCGCCACCGATAATGATGATGTCGTACGTCATCAGTTCTCCTCCTTGAGAAAGACCTCAAATGAGGTGGAGCGAAGCGGGGGACGAACCACAGTTGGGCGGTAGTTGACTTGATCCACGGAAAGCATCAAGTGATTGGCCAACTCTCGCAGTACCAGCAAGCGACAGGTTTTTCCGCCACAGGGTCCTAATCCGATTCGCAACACTCGCTTGAGTTCGTCCCAGGAAGTGTAACCTTCGGCAATGGCCTTACGCACATCCTCCAATGTCAAATCCTCGCAGCGGCAAACAATGACATCTTTCAGATTCATGCTTGCACCCTCCTCCGGAAGAAGCGGACCTCCATGACCTTCTCCGGGGGAACTCTCAATCGGACCAGGGTGGTTTTGGTTTTTTTTTCGATACCAGGCAGGGAAAATACGCGACTCACAGAAGCTTCACAAACGATGCACCCTCTCCGGTCCAACCCATCCACCAGTTCTCCCACGGACGGGAGGGGGACAAACTCGTAAGCAAGGGTGACAAAGCCATCTTCGTCTTTTTTCTCGACCATGAAAATGGCGATACCAGGACAGGCTGCCACACAGGCAGAGCACCCTGTACACTTCTCGTGATTGATTTCCGGTATTGAAATCAAGGTCTTCATTGTGATGGCGTTCACCGGGCAGGAATAAACGCAGGGATCGCAAGGAATATCTTGATAGCATTCATGCAAGGCCACTGGCTTCCTGCGCATCCGATCCTCGCTGGGAGTGGAATTTTTCAGATCTCTTTCGGTGGGAACACCGTCCACGTCAATCACTGGCTTGCCTCCCTGCCAGCCAGACGGTCCAGACCGCGGCAGACATTTTGGCTGAGTGTGGAGCAACGGAATTCCGCCAAGGCTTCAATCAATCTCCGCCGCGATTGTTCATCCACCGTATATCCGAGGTCCGTTGCTGCTGTGAGGCCGGCGATGCGTCCTTGCAGGCTGGCTGTGGTTGCTTCCTCGATACCACTGACATCGCCCACTACAAACAGGTCTTTGCGGTTGGTGCGACCGGTCTGATCGTGCCAAGGTACGAAACCACCGAGTTCTGGAATATAGTACTCCTGGATTCCTAGCTCAAACAGCAGGTCAGACAGGGGGGTTAAACCTACGGCCAGGCAAACTACGTCCACATGAAAGGTGAGCTCGGTGCCAGGAACCAAACGGAACTTGTCATCCACACCCACGGTCTCGGCCCGTTCCACTTTCTGGTTTCCGTACACTCCTGTGATCGTTCGCTGCAGCAGGATTGGGATTCCGGCTCGCTGAATTTTGGCGGCGTGTACCCAATAGGCTCCACCCAGCCGGGGCAATACATCGATCACGGCCTGTACTACCGCTCCGGCTTGGAGCAATTGGTACGCTACAATGACCCCTACATTACCAGAGCCCACAATCAGGTAACGTTCTCCAGGCAAAATACCATAGCTGTTCATCAGGGTTTGCACCGCACCCGCGCCGTACACGCCGGGCAGGTCGTTGTTTTCAAACAGGATCATTTTCTCAGCGGCACCTGTGGCAATTACCGTTTTTTTTGGTTTGATCTTGATGTACTTCTCCTGGTCGGCTACAAGCCAGATGCCGTCTCTGTAAGCACCGATCATTTCTCTACCAAGTAACGTCTCAACCTGGGGCTGGGCTAACACAGCGTGACTCCATTGCTCGGCCAGTTCAATCCCCCGAGCGCCTGCACCCCGGTCCGCCCAACCGAAAAACTTATGGGTCTGCTTTACCAGCTGTCCTCCCAGTTTAGCGAAGCGGTCCACCAAAACAACGGATGCTCCGCTTTCCGCTGCTGCCAGGGCAGCGTTCATCCCCGCCGGGCCTCCTCCAACCACGAGAACATCCGGCTCTTTCATTTCAGTACCCCTTTATCTCTTTGCACCTGTACACGCATTCCTTGGTGCAAAGGAACGATGCAAGTTCGCACGTTAGGCACATCATCCACCACCATCAGGCAGGAGGAGCAATTCCCAATGGCGCAGAAGAACCCACGAGGCCGATGCAGGTCTACACTCTCTCGGAATGTACTGATACCGTTCGCTACCAAGGCAGCGGCAATGGGTTCTCCTTCCGCTCCTTCCATTTGCTCTCCTTCAAAGAAAAACTGCACCTTTGGCTTGGGTGGGAACGTGAGAATCGGGTGAATTTCAATTCTGCGCAATGTAGTCGGCCATCTCCTTTCCAGGTAATGGAAGCACACGAGATTCATTTCCAAACTTACAGAAGAGCCGCGCTATTTTATCGCAGGCCAAGTGGATATGCCACTCTTATTTCATCAAAATCCAAAAGCCCTGGCTTGGAGCCAGGGCTTTTGGGACACTTCTATGCGTTTCAATTAGGGCCGGTAAAAAACGAGGATGCAATCACGTTGTAGGGAGTTCAACCAGTATCCCTTTCCGGCTGTAAATTCACCAGCGCTGTGAGCGTTGAAATAACGATAGTCCTCCCACCCATAGGCTGATCCGGCGATCCAACCAGAAGAGACTGCTTGATCCAATGTTTGTGTGAGTTCGCCCAAACAGACGCGGGCATTGGTCCAAGGAATGACCTGCTCGTATGGGCTGCCGATCATGTTCCATCCGTAGGAAAGCGGGATCTCCTGCTGCAATTGGACAAACGATTGGCCGCTGATCTGGTAATCCGCGGAAGCGGACACTCTGATCCAGTAGCTAGCACCCGGAACGAGGCTGATCTGGTCGTTGGTCTGGTAGCGAAGGCTAACGGGATCCCAGTAACACAGCATCCAACCGGAAGGCAAGCCAGCAAAAACGACACTAGGCTCGCTTGCGGTTTTAAGCGGAAAACCAATCAGGTTCCAACCTTCCGTGAGGGAAAGCGTGAAGGTCGCATTAAGGATCTGCACTTCCGCGGCGGAACGCACGCGGATGCGGTGCCCCTGCGCGTATTCTCCAGTCAAGCCAATCACGGAAACGGAATCCCCTATTTTCAATCCGACCGGCAAGGTTCCCACATACGCATCGAGGAAGATGCGGGACGGACCGGAACCGTCATCGATCAGACAGGTTCCGCTATCTAGGATCTCCGTAACCGCACCCTTGGTTTGAACCAACCAACCCTCGTTTGCATTGAACATGGTCTCATCGGTGATCATCGGGGTTGGATCCAGCGGATCCGTCCAACCCACCCAAAGAATGTCTTTGTAGAAGTCGGCGTATTTCAGTTCCAAGTCACCGCCGTACTCATCAACCACACCGGTTACCTGCAGCACCGTTCCCAAAGGAACGATCTTGTCCGAGGGCAACGAGCCAAAGACGGTAACGCCTCCGCTTTCATCCTGCAGATAAAGCACGTCGAAGAACGTGCCGCTTCCTGCAGTTACGATGCCGCGAATGGTTACAGTCTGCCCCAGTGTCACTTGCGCGATTTGGGTATTCTGGGCCGGAGCTCGCAGATCGCCGATGGGCGTGATTCGATCGTAATTGCACAACCAATCCATCAGGGCGACGGAAAACGCTTCATTGTTGCAAGCGGCCTGGCCTTCTACCCATTGACCCATTTCATAGTTGGAGAAAATCGCCCGGCCGAGAACAGCTGCGCGCGCTCCGTTGGGCAAGGTTTGAACCGCCATCGCCGGCATCGTGGCTCCACTGGGGTGTGAGGCGTAGGAGTAGGTCCAGTAGCCGGTGGTAACATGAGTGGCACCGTCCACATCATCTTCGTCATAGCTGGTGGCGTTAGCAAAGGCAAGTACTTCCAGATTTTGGGCTGGATCAGAGACCAGGGGAGTCTTGTCCGGTTTGATCAAGGAAGCGCCGCTGAAGAAACGGATGTTGGAGAGATCGTCGGTGATCTGGCTGGCTGCAGGGGGGAAGTCACGCAGATTCACCGACCAGTCGTAGCCGTAATTGTCCGATTTGTCGTAGATGTTGTCCCCGTTGACCACGACCCCGATGCCCATCGAAATCAAGAGATCGTTATAGCGAGTGTTGGTCTCGCCATAATTCGATTTTCCGGCAAACAACAATGCGCCACCGCTGGAAACAAAACCTTGGATGGCGTCCATTTCCTCGGTCGTCATGTCGCGCCGGCCGCTTCCACTCTGCGGATATGTGATGACCAAGATGTCGATGTCTGCTAGAGCCGTGGGCGTAATGGAGGCATTGTTCTCCATGACGGTATAACCGTTGTAGCGAAGCAGGTCGGCAAATTTGGTTAAGTTATACAATCCGGTGTTGCTGGTGTAATCGTTCTTGTGATAGCGATCAATCATCACGTTCTTGCCGATGCCCGCGATCACTCGCACCGTAAGAATGCCGGTGTTGTCAACCGGTGGATCCTCGGGCGGAGCGGTAAGGACGGCATAGAGAGAGAAATTGCCACCGGCCGTGGGGGTCCAAGTGGTGCTTACAGTCTGCGCTCCCCCCACCGCTACGGTGCAGGTGGCGGTGCCAATCGGGAGACCGCCGGCATTGGGATCTCCTTGATAGAAGCTAACCAGCAGGCTATTGCCTGCGAACAAACCGTAGTTGTTCACTACGGCCGAGAGCGTGGTTTGCGTGTTCGGGAAGGAGGGCAGTGGTGAAGCGGTAAACGAAGTCAAGCGCAGGTCCACATCGCCCGCAGCAGTCCAAATGGGCGAGGAGATCCCAATGTTGCCGTCCGTTTCGATCACTTTCAGATAATACCAACTACCGGCGCCCGGATTGGTGTAGCTGTAGTCCAAGCTGAATTGGCTGGAATTGGGTGACCAGGATTGAAGCACGCGCCCGCCATTGGTGATGATTTGCACGGTACTGATCGGATCGCCGGGCTCGGTGTCGTTGGCATAAAGGTGGAACTGGATGGTTTCTCCCCTGCCGATGTCGATCGTCGTGCCCATCCAGTAGTTGTTGGCGAGGAAGTGCAGCGTGAGATCACGGTCCTCGGTGCCGAAAGTGCGCATGTCGCGCATCGCAGCAAGCACATCGGCTTGCGTGAGATTGTTGGCCACCACACCAGTAAGGTTATTCGGAGGATATCCCCAATTGGCGGAGTGATTGTCCTGGTTGTTGGTTGCGCCTACATGCCACCCCTTGTCCAAGGCGTAGATATAGGCCTCTTCCAGGCGGGCATAGCTGTAAGGAGGAGAACCGTTGCCGACCTCTTGCATGGTGATCTTTTGATCGATCGCTGCATCGTAGGCAAAGCCATCAAAATCCTGCAGGGTGAATGGGTGGTTGAACTCGGCAACAGCGTTGGGTTGGTTTTTCAGCCAGGCGTAGAACTTGGCCAACGAGTTGTAATTGGTATTGTCCCGACTGACGTATGTAGTCGTGGTATAGACGTTGACGTGACCTTGTTGGGTGTGGGTCCATTCAAAACCTGGCAGGGCGACGAAGGTCCCGTCTTGGGTGAAGGTTGTCGCTTGCGCTTGAACATCCGCCCACTCGCTGTCGTTTAAGCTGTTGGAATGGTCGGTCACTGCCAAGAAGTCGATTTCGGCCACATCTCGGGCATAGCCAAAGGCCTGAGCGGGCGTTCCTGCGCCGTCGGAGTAAGAAGTGTGCGAGTGCAAATCGCCCCAATAGGTGTTCGGTGTCACCAAGGAAGTGATCACGTTGAAATACCAGGTGATTTCGCGCAGGTTGGTTCCCATGTCTTTTACTTGCACTTTCACCGCATGAGATCCAGTGGACAAGTTGCTTGTGGGAATCCACGTCACGCTGCTGGCGGTGATGGTGACGTTTGCCGTCTGATCGATGTCATCCAAAAAGATTTTAACAGAGGAGATGTCGATACCACTCTGACTATCCTGGTACGAGGCAGAGATGGTTGGGGTGATGCTGTATGTGGAGGCAAAGCGTGCCGGATGGGGGCTGAAGATATCGGGCGGAGTCATATCCCCGCTGACGGAAGGTCCTGTAGAGGAAGACGCAGGTGGTCCACTGGCAGTAGAACCGTTAGAGTCTTTGGCTTCGAAGAAGTAGGTGTAGTTGCCCGGCGCCAGGGTCGTGGAGTAGGAATAGATCACACCCGTGGTGTAGCTTGTGCCGGTCCCGGTCATGCTGAAAGGGCTGCCGACGACTTCCACGCTGTCTTTTAGGATATGCACCTTGGGATTTCCGGCTAGAGGCGGATCGTTATCGCTATCAGCGTACAGCACGCGATAGTTGAAGGAGGTTAAGGTGTTTCCGCTCGGCGGCTGCACACCGCCGGTTTGATATCCCGTCTCTCCCGTCCAAGCCAGCGCGGGGGGATTGGTGGCCGCGATATCTTGTCCTGTTGTCACGGAGCCGGCAACCACATCGACGCCCGATCGCGTACCGATCAGGTTGTTGTTGGAAGGTTCCCACAATTCCAGACGATAGCCGGTGCCCGCCGGCACCGACAGCTTGAAATAGCCAGTATCGGTGGAGGTATAGCCCTCTTCCACGCCGTTGTTTTCGGTCAGGTAGGCTCCCACGATCTGGCCGAGGGTGTCTTTGGCCACCACCACTTTTCCCGCCAAGGGCACGCCGCCTAGGTAGGCGTAACCCTGGACCCAACCCCCGACACCGGTGGAAGTCATCGTCATGCGGGTCACATTTACGCTACCGAAATCATAATTTCCACTAGTAGGAGGGATTCGAAAGCGTGGCCGATAGACTTGGGCATCCGTCGGAGTGAGGGTGGGCGTCAGGGATTTGGCCACGATCCAGCCGCTCCAATTCCCGTTGGCATCGGTAGTGAATGGCAAACAAGTGGCGTATGAGGTGTTGTCATCCCCCCAGAACGTGCCCATCCAACTGCGGGATTGGGTCATCGAGCCGGCAGGGGGGCCTTGACGGCTTTTGATCACACCCCCAGTATTGGCGGACCCACCTGTAATGGACACATACGCCGCAAACGGAGTGCCGACGGACGTCGGGGTAGCACTGACTGCATCACCTGGGACAAACAACGGGTAATGTACGACAGTTCCTGCGAGAGCTGCCAGCACGGGCTGTGGAACGGGTAGTACGAGAATGGTGAATAGGAGTGCCAACGTGAGAAAAACATTAACGGACTTCTTCATGACTTCCCTCCGAGTGGAATTTCAAAAGACAAAGATGATTATAGGGGGTATTCGGGTGGGAATAAAGAGAAGCAGGGCGGTTGGGGGAACCGCCCTGCAAGGGGAAGGGGGGAGGTATCTCTGTCTTCTACATAACAATAATCATTCAATCCTATTCCCCGTTTTTGACCTGACTCTCCTCGACCCCAATAGCGGGTGGTTCTGTTTTTGAAGGAGGCGAATTGTCCGACAATTTCTCGTTGTTTGGATGATGATATTTTTGCGATGGTTTTGCTTCTGGCGTATGCACTGGGCTGGTTTGATTACAAGAAGACAGCATCTTTACCTTCGATTCGGTCTATCAAACGATGGTTTTTAGTTTGTCTTGTACCAACTGTCTTAGTTTTTTCCGGTCTAAGGAAGAATCTCCAAGGCGTTCATCATTAAGGTAGACCCCCTCCCATTCACCCGGAGTTTCCAAAAGATGCGGGCGTAAAACCAACTCCTCCGGACCGTTAGCAAAATCATGTAGAAGTTGTTGATATCCAAGCCAAGCATGAGGACATCGTAATGAAAACGCAATGTCCAGGGTCACCTTGTGTTCGGTAAGAGGTCGGGGTGGAAGTTCATTCCAATGTACCGTTTCTTCCCCACTTGCTTTCCGATAGAAACAAACCCCACGATTGGTTAGCATTGGTTCTAACCCGAAATGCTGCAGGAATTCTCCAATCGTTGGGTCTTCCGTCACAGCGCAGATTCCACTATGTTTCTGAGCCAATTCCAAGGCTTTTTCCAACAGTTTTCGACCAATACCTTTACCCCTGCGCGTCGGCACTACATATAAGCAGGCTAGCCATAGGAAATCTGAACCGGTCACAGGAATCCAAGCGGACTTCAGCGGTGCCAATTGCAGGCAGCCCACGGTTTCCTCTCCCATTTGCGCTTGGAAAAACCTCCAACCTTCATTCAAACGCTTTTGCCAAAAGATACGGTGTTCGGGTCCGGTCTCTCGCGTGCAAGGTGGATGATATTCCGTCGGGTTTTGCGCTTCGACGACGTCAATCTGTGAAAAAAGGGGTAATGCAACCTTGTGTTGACGGGAACGTATCGGGGTAGCGCTTATTGTATCTTCCGTTTTTTCACAAGATTCGGATGGGAGCTTTTTTGTTGTTGGTTGCTTTCTAACAACCCCCTGAATTCCTTTAATGAAAGAAAAGGTCCGGAGCGCAGGGGCTTGCCACAGATATCCCCGGGCGGAGGGGTAGGCTAAGAAATCGAAAAGCGGAACTAGGATACTTGCGAATGGCCAGGAAAAAAGGATACCCAAGACTGGGCCCAGCGTTAAACGAAAGGGTATCGTAAGCAAACCAGCAAGAAAAGCATAAAGCATCCGGTATCGATCTTTTAGCGGGCTCGTGCTGGGATCCGGGATCAGAAAAAGAGCGAAAAAGATTGAATCTGCTGCAAATAGTTGAGCGGTGAGAGCTTGTTGCGCAAAAGGAAAGAGGCTAAACGAACCCACCAAGAAGAGTAATGTCATCCTCCAATCTAGGCTTCGGCGTATCAATAGGAAGACAGCGGAAAAAAACAGGGAGAGCACAGAAGTACTGCCGAGTGCACCACTACCGGCACCCGAAACCAATTGCTCATACCAAATTGGTACTCGAACACCACCCGGTAGCGCTTCCAGGCCAGGCCAGGAGTAAGTGATCGCTTGCGGGAAAAAAAGTGCGAGGAACAGCAATCCCAGTAATACTGGATGAAAAAAGCTTCGTCCCTGTCCGCCAGGCAAAGTCTTGC